>ENA-ORTU01001074-ORTU01001074.1-human-gut-metagenome-genome-assembly--contig:-NODE-1074-length-29213-cov-20.725564_pt1 | contig 29213 bp, 31 predicted proteins | sample MGYA00241910_ERZ509184 | MGnify/ENA primary metagenome ERZ509184 (study PRJEB26280, sample SAMEA2338847) | human gut metagenome | biome: human gut; feature: human-associated habitat; material: faeces... | reverse complement strand
GTCATGTGTATGCCTAAATTATAAATATATTTTTTCACTTATGTTTAGATTTTTTAGGACATTTTCCTAAATTATTGACACATAATAAAAAAATATAACCAACATTAATTTTTCGATTCATAAACAATCTAACATAAAGATATAAAACAAAATATCCCTAATAAAAATAATTAAATATTGGGTATAAAAAAAGACTATTATATAAATAAATAGTCCGGTTTTTGATAACTAATATCATATTCTTTATCTTTCATATATTTATCAACAAGAATTACTTTATCTTCTTCTAAACTTTTCTGAACATCAATAATTCTTTGATTTCTTGAACCTCTAAAATAAATATCATAACTCTTCTCATCTTGAAGAAATTTTCCATCTACTAAAACATCCACTTGTTCAAGTAATCGCTTTGCTTTAGGGTTAAGTAGCATTTGTTCATAGGTAAATCCAGTATAGCACCAAACATTAAGCCCCATCTCATGCGCTGCTTTACTAATTTCATAGCAAGCATCTGCCTGACATACTGGATCCCCTCCAGAAAGAGTAATACCATCTTGATTCTTTATTTTTTTCATCTCACTAATTACATCATCTACATCAATTAAAGCACCTTCATCAAAATCCCAAGTACTAGCATTATGACATCCAGGACAATGATGTGGACAACCTTGAGTCCAAACAACAGTTCTTACTCCTTCACCATCGACAATAGAATCAGGCTGCAAATAAGCAGCCAATCTAATTTTCATTTTTACTTATCCTCTTTCATAATTTCTTTTAATCCTGAATGTTTAACACGATCTCTTTCTTCAGCACGTTTACCATTATTAAATCTAGAAACATCTCCTGCTAAATAGCCAGTAACACGTCTAATTCTTTCAAATTTTTGTCCTTCTCCAATAATTTTTTCCATATTAATTCACTCCTCTTTTCTTTATTATATATAAACTATTCACAACAATTGTTATCGATAGATGTTATCTTTTCCATTGGAACCCCTTCAAACTCATGACGTCCACATTTAGGGCATACATCATTAATAACTCCAACATATCCACAAACTGGATCACGATCTACGGGATGGTTAATAGCACCATATCCAATACCTGCTTCTTTCATAACTCTAATAACTCTCTCAAAAGCATCTACATTAGAAGCAGTATCACCATCTAATTCAATATAAGAAATATGACCACCGTTTGTAAATTCATGATATGGAGCTTCTTTCTCAATCTTATCAGTAATACTAATATGATAATAAACTGGTACATGGAAAGAATTTGTATAATACTCTCTATCAGTAACCCCTTTAATCTTTCCATAAATTGCCCTATCAATGCCTGTAAATCTACCAGACAAGCCCTCTGCAGGAGTAGCAAGGCAAGTAAAGTTTAAGTTATATTTCTTAGAATATTCATCACAACGCTCACGCATAAATTTGATAATTTCTAAACCTAACTTTTGACTTTCATCACTTTCTCCATGATGTTTACCAGTAAGAGCTTTTAAACATTCAGCCAGACCAATAAATCCAGTAGATAAAGTACCATGTTTCCATACTTTTCTAAGACGATCAGTTGGTTTTAATTTTTCACCATTTGTCCAAACACCTTGTCCAAGTAAGAATGGGAAATTATAACTATGTTTACTACACTGAACTTCAAAACGTTCAAGTAATTGATCACGAACCATATCCATAATTTCACCAAGCTCTTTATAAAAGCCTTTCATATCGGCTTTATCTCTTTCTTTTAATGCGATACCATATTTAATTCCAAGCCTTGGTAAATTAATAGTTGTAAATGATAAATTACCACGTCCTGTAACAACTTCATTATCTGGAGAAGTAACATCTCCAACAACTCTAGTACGACATCCCATATAAGCAATCTCTGTATTAGGATCCCCTTCTTTATAATATTTCTTATTAAATGGAGCATCTATAAATGCAAAGTTAGGGAAAAGTCTTTTTGCAGAAACTTTACATGCTAATCTAAATAAATCATAATTAGGATCTTCTTTATTATAATTAATGCCTTCTTTTACTTTAAAAATTGATACAGGGAAAATTGGAGTTTCTCCTTTACCTAGTCCTCTATCCGCAGAAAGTAAAAAGTTCTTAATTACCATTCTTCCTTCAGGAGTAGTATCTGTTCCAAAGTTAACAGATGAAAATGGAACTTGTGCTCCAGCTCTAGAATGCATAGTATTTAAATTATGAATAAAAGCTTCCATTGCTTGTTGAGTAGCTCTATCTGTTTTTTGTAATGCTTTCTCATAACTCTTTTCAAAAATCTCATGAATTCTACTAGAACCTTTTTGATAATCACTAAATTCTTCTACATTAACTTCAATAGATTCAAGTTTATCAATTTCACGAATGATTCTATCAACATTAATAACAGGAAGAAAACCTTCTAAATCCACGAAATCATAAATCGTTTGTTTAAATTGTCTTTTAAATGTTTTTAAAACTCCAGGAGCCATATAATAATCAAGTGCTGGAATTGCTTGTCCACCATGTTGATCATTTTGATTAGCTTGAATAGCAATTGCTGCTAAAGCTCCATAAGTAGAAATATCTTGTGGTGTACGAATATATCCATGACCAGTATCAAAACCATTTTTAAATAATTTAGATAAATCAATTTGACAACAAGTAGTTGTTCCCATTGCTAGGAAGTCCATATCATGAATATGAATTGTTCCATTATCATGTGCTTCTGCATATTCCTTTTTCATTAAATATGCTTTAGCAAATTCTTTAGAAACAGTAGCTCCATATTGTAACATAGTACCCATTGGACTATTTCCATCAATGTTAGCATTTTCTCGTTTTGCATCTTCTTCATTAGCAGATTTTAATCCTAAATTTTCTAATGATTTTAAAAACTTATGTGTTTTATTATCTCCAAAGAAACTTTCTCTTGATTGATTTCTTCTTTCACGATACTCAGAAAATGATTTATAAACATCTTCATAACCTTTACTAGAAAGCTCTCCTTCAATATAATCTTGAATTTCTTCAATTTTAAATTTCTTATTCTTTTCTTCAGCAGCTTTTTCTATTTTTCTTAAAACTGCTTGATACACTTTTTGAATATCCTGAGAAGTATATTTTCTTTCCTTTTCATCTTCTTCAGTATCCATTTCAACACTATCAAAACCCTTTTTTATAGCTAAAGCAATTTTAGCGCCATCAAAAGGAACTTTTTTACCATTTCTTTTTACTACAATTAGTTCCTCTAAAACCTCATTTACCTCTGCCATTTTTTACCTCCCACATCTTTCTTTCATAAGTCCATTGTAAGTAACAAAAATACAAAAAGCAATAGACAAAAATTAGATTTTTTACCCCTTTTTTCCAAAAGCATTGATATACATAGATTCCCTCAAAAAACTTTTTTTGTTCGATTTACGACAATTGACAAAATGTAGACATTTTTTATTTTTTATAAAAATGATTTTTTATTTTTTTGTAAAAAACAAATAGTTTAAAACAATAATTTCCTTATTTTTCAACACTTTCTAAAGTTTTAAAATTTTAAAAATCAGAAAATTACAAAATGTCATTTTTTTGATTTTTAAATCTTTTCATTTTTTAATCAGTAGACCCAAAGCCTCCAAAACGTTCTCCTGATGCATTATCATCATCAGTAATTAAGAATTTTTGGAAAACAACTTGCCCAATAACATCACCCTTCTTCACCTCAATATCATGATCACTACAATTAAAATAAGCAAAGTAAAAATGACCATCATTATCAGGATTACCGTAATAATCAGAATCAATTAACCCAACACTATTTGCCATTAAAAAACCTTTTTTAGGACCACTACTACGATTCAACAATAAATAACACTCATCTTCTCCGCAATAAGCCTTTAACCCTGTAGGTATTAACGTTGGTTTAATACCTGGATAATATTTTGGAATAATAACGTCTTCAGCAGCCTCTACATCATATCCTGCCGAATGACGAGTCTTTCTCACTGGAATATGTATATCCTTATCTTCATAACCTTTTACAACTTCAAAACCTCTATTTCTCATTTTTTCCTCCTAAACTTTCCATTTGATATTTATCACTACCATAAAACTTATATGCTTTAACATACTGTTTTGGTTTTGCATTTTCTTTTATTAATTGACTATCTAAATCTGCAAGTGCTAAAACAGGAGTCTCATTTCTTGAAATCCCCTCTACTTCTAAATACTCTTGTTCAGCATAAGGTAATTCAAAATGTTTTTCTCCAATCATCGCAACATAATTTCCACAAGAATAATAAAGTTGCAGAATTCTATTTTCCCTCAATGTAGAAAAAACATTAGGAAATGACTTTATAAGTCTAATTTCCTCCTCTGGAAATTGCCATATAGGCTTCATCCCTTGAGGTGTTGCTTTTAAATATCCTCCTGATATATTTTCACATTCTCCACCGAAAGTTAACGTATAGCCTGCTTTTAAAATTTCTTTCATATCTATTTTCCTTCCACTATAGAACTATTATCAATATATAATATTTTTCTATTTTCTTTTAAACTATTAGGAACATCAATAATTTCTTGATTACTACTTCCTACATAATGAATCTTCTCACTCGCAAGTTTTAAAACAAACTTACCATCAAGTAATACATCAATATGATGAAGTATCGTATTTAAATCTTTATCATTTTCTTTTAACAATTCTTCATAACGATAACCAGTATATAACCATATTGTCTTATTAGGAAACTTCTCTCTAATCTCGCTGACTAGTTCAGCAATCTCTCGACGGTTTCCCAAAAACAATGGATCTCCCCCTGATAAAGTAATTCCACTACACCAGTCATGTTCTAATTCATCAAAAATCTCTTTTTTAGCTGAATCATCAAATTCTAAACCATCTCCAGGATCCCATGTAATTGCATTCTGACACCCAGGACAGTGATGAGAACATCCGCTAACCCATAGAACCACGCGAAGTCCTTCACCATTTAACATATCTGCTTTCGTAATATTATGATATCTCATTACATAGACTTCCTTTCAGAAATTTCTACCATCTTAGCATTATTAAGCATCGTATCTCCATGAACTCTAGAATAAGACAAATAACCGTTCATACGCTCTATCTTAGTAAGATCTGTACTTCCGCATTTAGGACATACATCCATATCTAATTCCTCATGACCACAATGATTACAATAAGATAAAGAAAGATTAACACCTTCATAAAAGCCTTTTTCCATAGCTCTTTCCACATAAGTAATCATGGCCTTGGTATTATAACTCAAATTATAACGAACATATTGAATTCTTCCACCACGAAACAAATCCCAAAATCTATCTTCCAAATCTTGTTTTTCTACTCCAGTAATATCTTCCCAAACACCACAATGAAAACTATTAGAAACATATTCACGCGAACTAACTCCAGGAATTACACCATACTTTTTACGGAACTGTTTAATCTGTAACCCACATAAATTCTCAGCTGGAGTTCCATAAATAGCATATAAAATATGATCTTCCTTCTTAAACTCTGTTGTCTTTTTATTAATATACTTCATAACATCAAGTGCAAACTGTCCATCTTCTACAATACTTTTACCATTATATAAAACTTGCAATTCATTTAATGCAGTAATACCAAAAGAAGCAGTAGAAGATTTTAAAATTGGTTCAATAGACTCTTCTGGTTTTAAATTACCTCCGTAAAATCCACCTTGACAATAAGCCAATGGATTAGTAGAAGCCTTACGTTTTGCAAGATATCTATAAGTACGAATATGAATCTTACGAATCATCTCTAAATAATAATCAAGAACTTCATAAAAATCTTTTTGCTCTTCACGAGCTTTAGCTAAAATCATTGGTAAGTGTAAAGAAACAGCTCCAATATTAAATCTACCAACAAATACTGGTTTATCATTTTTATCTGCAGGTTCCATTCCACCCTTTTCATACCAAGGAGATAAAAATGCTCGACACCCCATAGGAGAAACAACTCTTCCATATTTTTTATACATTTCTGGAACATATCCTTCTCCACTTAAAGATAAATAATCTGGATACATCGTCTTTTCACTACACTTAATTGCTGTAAGAAAACTATCACGAAGAATACCACCTTCTCCATGTACTTTTTTATCATATAAAAATACAAGTTTTGGAAATAACGTTGGTCGCTTAAATCCTTTTTTACCCTGCCCTTCACGATGAACATTAAGAATAGTCTTAGCAATCATAACAGCAAACTCATCAGTATCAACACCAAAACTAAATGTTACAAATGGATAATCCCCTCTACTAGAACTAACTGTATTTAACTTATATTCAATTCCTTGATAACCTTGCTCACACTCACGAATAGTTTTCTTCCAAGCATATTTATCAGCTTCCTCTTTATACTGACTACCTTTAATATCTAGATATTCGTTATAATACATATCATAACTCATCTTTGCATATTTCTTTAACACAGTATCGACTTCTGGAACAGTAAATCCTCCATACTGCATAGCAGTAGTATTAATAATAACATCACCCATTACATTAAAAGCTGTTTGTAATGTTTTAGGTTCTGTATACCAAATATTACTCATCTCAAATCCATCTTTTAAAACGTTAGCCATATCAAACAAACAACAATTCATAGTATCTCTACGATAAGCCATATCATGAATATAAATATATCCATCTTTACAAGCCTCTATCTCATTAGCTGTTAAAAAGAATTTCTTATATAGTTCTTTATTTAAACTATTATAAATTAAACATCTCTGAGTAGTTACTAAAGCACTATCCATATTAGAACATTCTTTATCACCAATATAAGTAATTGCTTGTGCTTTTTTATAAACTTTATCTAAAATATGAACAATATCCTTCTTATAATCACGATACTCTCTATAACTTTTCGCAACTAAAGGATTAATAGTCTCTAAAGCAGCTTCACAACAACTATGTACTTGTTCTACTGTAGGATTACTAGTTTGAGTATTTAGTAATTCTAATACTTTAGAAACAATTTTATCTAAAGCTTCATCCGTTAAATCAACCATTACTCTTTCGGAACTAGAAGTAACAGCTTTCTTTACCCTATCTGGATCAAACTTCTCTAAATTACCGTTTCTTTTCACAATCATAACATCTTTTGACATACTTACCTCTCCTATCCTATAGATTCCATTCTACTCCACAAACAAAAAAACTTACTATTGCATTTGCAACAGTAAGAAAAATTTGTTAAAATAAAAAAGAAAGAAGTGATAAAAAATGTCTAAAACACTTGATGAAACAAGACTTTTACAATTCAAAAAAGATTTGTCAAACTGTGTCAATGTAAAACGTAAAACATTTTACAATAAAGATTTAATTTTAAGTTATTCCCCTATAAAAAAGAAGATAGGTTTCATTACTTATGGAAAAGCAAATATAGTAAAAACAGATAGTAACGGTAATACAACAATCATGAGAGATTTAAAAGAAAATGATATCTTCTCAAACCTATTCTTTCAAGAGACAGATGATGAAATATATATTATTAGTAATGAAGAAACAGAAGTGATTTTCATTGACTACTACAATATATTAAAAAACTGTAATATAGGATGTCCCTTTCATCATAAATTAGTTTTAACATTATTCGATTTATTAATACTAGATAACAAACAACAAAATGAAAAAATAGAACTATTATCGAAACGTACAGTAGAAGAAAAAATATTATTTTTCTTAAAACAAAGAATGAATGAAAACAATATTTTTAAAGTAACTACCTCTTATAAAGCTATCGCAGAATATTTATTTGTAGATAGAGCTAACCTAATGAGAGAACTAAAAAAAATGGAAAAAAAAGGATTAATAGAAAAAAAAGAAAAGATAATTAAAATTAATATTTAACTATCTTTTCTTTTACTACTTCAGAAGAAGCATATTTTAAATGTTCTCGATATAACATTTCATAATAATAAGAATTAGAAGTTTGAAATATATGATATAAATCAGGGTTTTTGTAAACTTCATCCTCTAAAAACAAATGATCTAAATCAACAACAACGCAATCCCCTTTAGATAATATAATCTTATTACGACCATATAACCCACGATTTTCCATATCAAGAGATAAATTTTTATTATAGAAAAAACAGTTATTCTTTAATAATCGACCTATATTACTTTCCTTAGCATCTAGCCAAATAATACCACATTGGCGAAGATTTTCATATAAAGAATAAACTTCTGAAGTGGAAATATCTGAACTCATTTCCACTCTCTCTTCCACTTCAAGAGTACCACGAATAGATGAGATATTTTCTAAATTAACACGAATAAGTGGCTGCAAAAGATAAGGACAGTTAGGAAGATCATAACAAAATCTTTTGCCACCAACTTTAATAACTTTACTTCCTATCTCTATAACATCAGAATAAGCTCCCTGTGGAAGACGTTTAATATCAGCATAACTTAACCCCTCTTCATTTAAAATCTCATCTGTTAAAAGACTGATAACAGAAAACAACTCCTTCAGCTGTTCTTTTGTATAAATATAACTTAATTGTTTGCCTAATAAATAAAAAATATATTCCTCTTTATTTGTTTCTAAAAAACTATCCAATTCTGGTTTATGACTACAATCAACAAAACTAGGCAAAGAAGCAAGAATAAAAACACTTTCCCTAGGATATTTTTTTATTATTTCCATAAAATGTTCATTTATATACTTCTTTCTTTGAAATTTTTCAGGAAGATAATAAAAATTATGTCCTAAGTTAGATAATAAAAGAAAAGTATTATCCAAAATAAAAGAATACATATTATCATGTAAAGATAACTCTTCTAAAACAGGAACAATCATAAAACTATTACATTTGGATAAAACTGTAGAAAAATTATTCTGAATAACTTTACTTACTAGCTCAGTAGGACTTTGTTCATATAAAGAATGAAAAAAAGAAGGAGTAATATTATAATGTGAAAAAGCATCTTCAAGCTGACTAGAAATAGTATGATACATAAAACTCCTCCTAAAATTAATTTTTATCATACCATATTAAGCCTACGAAAACAATAAAAAAAAGATTAGCGAGGAAGTAAACTCAAACTAACCTTTCCTTTTTCCAAAGAAATATCATCAACATAACAATCTACAATATCACCAACACTGACAACTTCACTTGGATGTTTAATATATTTATCTGTAAGTTTAGAGATATGAGCAAGTCCATCATTATGAAGACCAATATCAATAAACACTCCAAAATCAACTACATTACGAACAGTACCCTGTAATTTCATACCAACAGTTAAATCTTTAATATCTAAGATATCACTTCTAAGTAATGGTTGAGGCATTTCATCTCTAGGATCCAAGTTAGGCTTTTTCAACGATAAAATAACATCTTCTAAGGTATATTGATCAGTATTTAATTTTTCTTGATAGCTACTAACATCAATGTTATTCAATCTATCAATCAACTCACTACTACCAATATCATTAATAGTAAATCCCAAATCTTGAAGCAACGAAACTGCAATATTATAACTTTCTGGATGGATTGCCGTTTTATCTAACGGATTTTTCCCATCAGGAATACGTAAGAATCCAATTGCCTGTTCATATGCTTTATCTGTAAGTAACTTTTTATCATGAATTTCTTCACGAGATAAAATTTTACCAACCTTCTCACGGTATTCAATAATCTTTTGACATGCTTTCTTAGTAAGTCCAGATACATAACTAAGTAAGGAACTAGAAGCAGTATTAACATTAACTCCTACACTATTAACACACTTTTCAACAACAAAGTCTAAAGAACTAGAAAGCTTCTTTTGACTAACATCATGCTGATAAAGTCCTACACCTATTCCTTCTGGTGGGATTTTAACAAGTTCAGCAAGAGGATCTTGAAGCCTTCTACCAATACTTACAGCACTACGTTTTTCTATTGCTAAATCAGGAAACTCTTCTGCAGCAATTGGAGAAGCACTATAAATTGATGCACCTGCTTCTGATACAATTACATATTTACAATCTAAATTGTATTCTTTTATCATATCAGCACAGAACTTTTCAGATTCACGTGAAGCAGTACCATTACCAATCGCAATAATATCTACATGATAACGTTTAATAAGCTGTACAACAACTTCTTTTGACAAACGAATTCTATCTTCACTATTACTATTTAAAAATGGTTTAATAACCGTAGAATCCAAATATTTACCATTCTTATCAACAACAGCCAACTTACATCCATTGACAAAACCTGGATCAAAAGCAAGAACTACTTGTTCTTTCATTGGCGGTGTTAAAAGTAAAGCTTCTAAATTCTTACCAAAATTATCAATCGCAGCCTCTTCTCCTTTTTCTGATAATTCTGTACGAATTTCTCTTTCAATCGATGGTGCAATCAGTCTCTTATAAGAATCTTCAATTGTTTCTTTAATACTATCAACTACAAATGACTTTTCATTTTTAATTAACTTTTTCTCTAAAAAGTCAAGAATTCCTTCTTTATCTACATCAATAGAAACAGTTAATACTTTCTCTTTTTCTCCACGATTTAGTGCTAAAACACGATGAGGTTTAATCCATTTCACAGGTTCATTATAATCATAATACATTTCATATACCTTACCCTCATCTTCAGCATTCTTTTTCATCTTAGAAACAATGATACCATTCTTATAAAAATAACTACGAATCCATTTCCGATAACTAGCATTATCACTAATCCATTCAGCAATAATATACTTAGCTCCAGTAATAGCATCTTCAACAGACTTTACCTTATCATTCACAAACTTACTAGCCATATCACCTAAACTGCCATTCGTAGGAAAAATCATCATCATTTTAGCAAGAGGCTCTAATCCTAAAGCAATTGCTTCTGTAGCTTTTGTTTTTTTCTTTTCCTTATAAGGGCGATATAAATCTTCTACTTCAACTAATTTTGTACAATTCATAATAGAATTTTTTAATTCATCAGTAAGCATACCTTTTTCATCTATTAAACGAATAACGTCTTCTTTACGTTTTAATAAATTCACTTGATATTCATAAACTTCATTAATAGAACGTATTGTCTCTTCATCTAATGCTCCCGTTGCTTCTTTTCTATAACGAGCAATAAAAGGAACAGTATTTCCTTCAGCTAACATAGATAAAACAACTTCAACTTGTTTATCAGTAATATTTAAATTATTTGCTATTTCTTTAATAATAAATTCATTCATCAAAATACCTCCATCTTGTATAGCATAATTATTTTATCATAAAAAGCAAAAAAAAAGGAATAATATCCTTATAATTTTTTAGAACCAATAGACTTACCTTCTAAATCGATTCCTACATCTAGAAAAGAATCATCACCACTTTGCGAAATACGATTTAAAATTTCACTAACTTTATCAACGGCTACTACATCATTCAAAATATCTTTCCCGAAAAACTCTCCTAAAAGAGAAGAGTCGGTATCAGGAATACTCAAAGAAGAAAATAAAGAACGATTATCCTCACCTATTTCTTCAAAGTCTTGATTATCTAAAGTATCATCAGGTACATCTATAAAATCCATAAGCCAAACCTCCTTAAAAGTAAACGTATAATATCAAAAAAAAGAAAATAATTCAAGAAAATTAATACCCATACCTTAAAATCTCAAATGTAGTATTGTAAGAAACTTCATTCTTTAAAGCTTCTGCCGACGATCTATAAAGTAAATCAAACAAATGACTTTTACCAAAGCCAACGGCTCCACCACGATCTAATACAATACCAACAAACTCAGATAATCTAGAACCCTTAACTCTTACAATAGTTCCGTACGGATAAGACCTGTCTCCTGCTAGAATACGAACATTTCCATATGTTGAGTCAGAATAATAAATATTACCATTTCTAACATCAATACCACTAGCAAGGAATCCACTACACCCTACACAATCAGGTCCATACCCACTAAGACTCCCAACTTGAGTCTCTAATACATCACTAATTGTCTCTTGTGGGGCGGAAGATACTTCTTCAGTAATAATATCCTCCTTCTCATCTTTTGCTGAATTTTCTCTATCCACATCTTCTTCAACAACAACTTCTATTTCCTCATCTTCATCAGTTTTTTCTAGAGCCTTTGCTTCCTTTTTATTTTCATCAAAAGAAAGCAAATCTGAACTCTTAAGCTTTTTAACATCTAAATCAGTTGAAACTGATACTGGATTCATACTTTGTATCCCAACCACAGTAATATAAACAACAATTCCTACTATCAAAATAGAATTAAGAACATAACTTAAAATTTTCATAAAAAAACTCCTTGTGAATATAAATATAGCATATTTACAAAGAGTTGACAATAGATTGACAAAAATTACCAATTGTAAAGAGTGTAAATCATCTTACTTCACAATCATAACCGCTCATTTCCATAACCCGTTTAATTTCCTTATATTCATCACCCTTTTTGGCATTTGGAGAAACCCCACCTGCCTCAGAAAAAGAAGTGGTAATATTCGCAGAGTCAAATCGTGATAAATTGAAAAATTGAGTTTCTAACATTTCTTCATCAGACAAATCACAATCCACAGTAACTCCAGAAATAGAGCTTGCTGTCTGCTGTAATTGCTGACATTGTACATTACGTTGATTCAAATAATCTGCTTCTCCTTGAATCAAAACTTTATGTTCTAAACTACCAATTTCCCCATTATCGAAGGAATAAGTTTCTGTATATTGATAACTATTCCCTAAATCATCACCATCCATAGTACAAACCAAATCGCCTACAGTTACATCATCAATCACTTCTTCTGTATTATTAGCGAAAATCTTATCAAACAAATCTTCAGAATAAGGCAATACAAGAACAGTACCTAATAAAAGAAAAAAAGAAATAATTAACAATATAGGCTTAGAAGATTTCGTATTAGAAGATGGAGAAGAACTAGACACAGAGTTATCAGTAACATTTTCATTCTGTGGGTGTTTTAGAGAGGATTTAGGAGCGGACTGTTGCTTTATAGTATGGGGAGAAGCAACAAAAATAGAATCTGGAGAAATCCTAGGAGAATTAGCGGTAGTACCAACAACATTAGGTTTAGAAACAAAAGGTGATACTCTAGACTCACTAGATGCCTCATTAGGATGAACAGAATTAGATTGACTAGTAGCACCATCCACATTAGTTTCCATACCACTAGGGACTACAGGAACATCCACAGTAGAAGCATTTTGCATAGGCGTAGACGTAGATGGAGTCTCTAATAATTCAACATCTTCATCTTTATTCATAATACATCACCTCAGCTATGTCTCTCGCAAGTATAGTTACTTGCTTTCATTTCTTTTTCTATCTCATTAATATCTTGTCCATATTCGTAATTAGGATAAGTTCCGCCAGCCTCCAAATAAGCAGTAGTAACCAAATCCGGCTTTAAATCTTCATAATCTAATTTTTGAACATTCTCATAAACACCGTTAGATAAACTACAAGATACCTCTACTCCTTCTAGATTAGCTGTTTGTTGTTGTAATAAATCACAAGAAGATTTCATTACAGAGAGTTCAATAGCATCTAAATTCTGATCTCCCTTTGTAGTTGCCGAAAAAGTTAAACGATACATTTTACTATCTTTAAAATTAAAATCTGCTTCATAATAATAATCATATTTATCATCGTTAGTATTCATAGTACAAGTAAGAGTACCCGTAGTAATTGCTGGAACGCCTTCTTGTTGTTTACTAGACATATAATTAGAAACAAAAGAACTTATTTCTGGTAAAAAAGCAACCATCCATATTAACAAAGCAAAAAATATAAAAGTCATATAATACTTAAGATTGCTTTCTTTCTTAGTTGTCTTATCGGGGTTTGATTTTGTATTATCAGCAACAGTAGATTTCTTATTTTGAGTTGTAGAAGATGATTTCGTAGTAACAGCTTGAGAAGGAACAACCGCCTTTTGCTGTGGAGCAACTACTTTAGGCTGCGATGGAACAGAAGTTGGTTGTGAAGCCACCTTAGGTTGAGAAGGAGGAGAAGTTGGATGTGAAACCGCTTTAGGCTGTGGTATAGGTGCAGGTGAAATAGACTGCACTACTTTCCGCTGTGGAACAACTGTAGAAGATTCTTTTGATTCATTTTTCTTCTTTTTAGCATCAAGTCTAGCCTGTGCCTTTGCCTTTTTTGCTTCGATTCTTGCTTTTTTAGCATCCTCTTTGGCTTTTTTGGCATTTTCTCGTGCTTCTATCTTTGCTCTTTTGGCTGCCTCTTTTGCCTCTTGTTTTGCTTTCTTCGCATCAATCCTAGCTTGAATCTTTGCTTTTTTGGCATCTTCCTTCGCCTTAATAGCAGCTTCTTTTTCTTGCTTTTTACGTTCTAACTCTAATCTTTCTTGTTCAGCTTTTGCCTTTGCTTCTTCTTCCAAACGTTTTTTCTCAGCAAGTTGTCTTTGCCTTTCTGCTTCTGCTTCAGCTTTTTTGCGTTCCGCTTCTTCCTTAGCAAGCTTTTCCCGTTTTAAAGCTTCCTCTTTTCTTCTTTTTACTTCGTCCATGATAGCTTTTTTCTTTTTTTCTTCTTCTTCTAACTTTTTCTTTGCTTTTTCAGCTGCAATTTCTTGAGCATTACTCTTTTGAGACAATGCGGCTTCCCTAGCACGCTCCATTTGCTCAACCAAAGCAACTTGATCCCCACTAACAACCGCTAAGACATCTTCAGAAGAAATTAAATCCTTTTCTGGTGGTGTAGTAACATTTTCAACACTTGGAACAATATTTTCTGCCTGCTTTTTATCATTCATAGTATCACCCCTATATTCTATCTTAAACTATCTATTTGTACTTGAAAATCATCAGACCGAATAATATAACTACCAGAAGTAAGAATATCACACTGCTGACACATATCTTTTGTAGTTTTATCAATTCCCCCATCGACATTAATAACTGCTTTAGAATGATAAGAATCAAGTAAATTTCTAACTTCTATAATCTTATCTTCTGATTCAAAAATAAATGACTGTCCACCCTTTCCAGGCTCAACACTCATAACTAAAATTAAATCCAATAAAGGCAAATATGGCACCAAATTCTTTACAGGTGTATTTGGTTTAATAGCAAGACCACATTTAATTCCATAACTTTTAATAAGTTCTAGATTTTCTTCAATATTATCCATCGTTTCTACATGAAAAGTAATAAATTCCGTATTTAATTCTGCATATAACGGAATATATTTCTTTGGATCTTCAACCATCAAATGAACATCCAACCTTTTATTTGTATATCTATAAATTTTTCTCATCTCACTAAAAGGCATAGTTTTATTAGGAACAAATTTACCATCCATAACATCTACATGAATATAATCAACATCTGTCTCATTTAATCTCTTTAAATCCATTGGAATATTGGAACTACTTAAAAACGATGCACTAATCTTCATAATGAATATCCTCCTCAATAAAATTTAAATAATTAAGATAGCGACTCTTCATTATATTATTATCTTCTACTGCAGCTTTTACCTTACATTCTCCCTCTTTAGTATGTAAACAGTCCTTAAATGGGCAAGGATAACGGCTAAATTCTATAAAGGCATCTCGAATATCCTCTTTAGAATAATTATGGAAATCTAAGGCCGAAAAACCAGGAGTATCCATAACTTTACCACCAAAAAGCTCATATAAAGTAACAACCCTAGTAGTATGCTTACCACGTCCCAAAGCTAAAGATACATCCCCTGTCTCTAAATTCCAATCAGGCTTTAATCTATTTAGTAAAGTACTTTTCCCAGCTCCAGTTTGTCCAGTAAAAACACTTGTTTTACCTTTCAACAACTCTTTAATCTTATCAAGTTCTGTATTAAATATTACTGTATAACCTATTTTTTGATAATAAAGTAGAATTGGTTTAATCTTATCATAGTCATCCTCTGATACTAAATCCTTCTTAGTAATACAAATAATAGGGCGAACAGAATGCAATTCCATAAGAACAAGTAACTTATCAAGCAAATTTAAAGAAAAATCAGGAGAAACCAAACTAGTAATTAGAAAAGCCTGATCAATATTGCTAACTTTAGGTCTAGAAAATTCATTTTTTCTAGGTAATACTTTCTCCACTAACAATTTCTCTTTATCAAACTCTACAAAATCTCCAACTAAAGGCAAGATTTTTTCTTTCCTAAAAACGCCTCTACATTTACAAGGATATATTTCAGTTCCTTCCTGCACAAAATGTAAATCACTATGAATTTTTACAATCTGTCCTCTCATATAGTCCTCCTATTCTGTATCGGTACCAGGTATTTCTGTAACATCATCATCACTATCACTTGGAGTTGTAGGTGTTGTAGGCTTTGTCTGCTCTACTGGTTTTCTAGCAATAGTTACTGTAAATGTTTGACCTTTTACGATTGGACTACCTGCAGCCCTAGACTGATCAATAATCTTACCTTCTTCATAAGCAGTAGTATCTTGATATTCAACTTTAATAGTTAACCCATATTTATCACAGAAAGCTTCAGCATCAGCTAAACTCCAACCTTCTCCTGCCATATCAGGGAAACTATCTACAATATTTGGAATGTATAAAATAATAGAATCTCCTTCTTTTACTTCACTACCAGCTGCTAATGACTGACCAATAATTTCTTGTTCATCATACTCTCTATCACTAGCATCTACATCTCTTTTTTCAATACTGACATCTAAGCCATATTGAGTTTCCAAAATAGTCTGAACTTCGATATAATTCTGTCCAGTATAATCTTCAATTTCAAAAGTTTCTTCTCCCGTAGATTTATAAATAGTTATTTTAGTACCTTGTTTTACACTTCTTCCTTTTTCAGGATCAGTTCGAACAACTCTTCCCTTTTTCACTTTAGAAGAAGCAACACTCTTAATATTAGTTCTTACTTCTAATCCTAAATCTTGAAGTTTCTTTTCACATTGACTAACTTTTAAGCCTTGACAATTTGGAATAGTGACATTTTCTGGTTCTGTAACAGCTGGAATAATAAAAGCTACTGTAATAATGCCAAGAACCAAAACACCAAAAATAATAGATAAAATAATAATAATTCTTTTACGTTTTTTATCACCACTATCTTCAATTTTAGTAGCAATAGGTTCTTCGTCCTCATCATCACTATCTTTTTCTAAATCCTCTATCTTTTTCAAGTTTTTAGTAGAATCATTTTCATGTTCTGGATAAGGATACTTATATGGAGGTTCATTAATACGATCATCATCAAGTGCAGTAAGTAAATCCTCGTGCATACTTCTAGCATCATCATATCTATTTTTAGGATTTTTTGCTGTGGCTTTTAAAATGATATTCTCTATACTCTGTGGAATAGAAGGATTATCTTCTTTTACACTAGGTAATGGATCTCTCATATGTTTTAAAGCAATTTCAACTGCATTATCTCCCTTAAATGGTAAACTTCCAGTAAGAAGTTCGTAAAAAATAATTCCCATAGAATAAATATCACTTTTAATAGTAGAACCTTTTCCACTAGCCTGCTCTGGAGGCAAATAATGAACAGATCCCATAACAGAATTCGTTTGTGTCAACTGTGTAGCATTTAATGCCATAGCAATACCAAAATCTGTTATTTTAATTTGCCCATCATCTTTAATCATAATATTCTGTGGTTTTAAATCACGATGAATAATATACGAATCATGTGCATGAGCCATACCATCTGTTAATTGCAACATAATGTCAATAGCTTCGGATAATGTAAGACTTCCTCGTTTTTTCAATAATTGTTTTAATGTTTTTCCCTCAACATACTCCATAACAATATAATAAACGCCATCATCTTCACCAACATCATACATTTCTACAATATTAGGATGTGCAAGACTAGATGCAGACAATGCTTCACGTTGAAAACGTCTAACAAATTTCTCATCGCTAGATAAATCTCCACGTAAAATTTTTATTGCTACATTACGATCTAGTATTGTATCATAGCCAAGATAAACATTGGCCATACCACCTTCACCAATAGAACGAATAATCTCATAACGATCATTTATCTTTTGCCCCTTTGTAATCATTACTCGTCACCTTCTTCACTACGAATTAAATAAGCCACTGAAATATTATCGGTACCCCCACGATTATTTGCTTTTTGAATTAATCGAATTACTTTATCTTCAACATCTAAATCAGTAAGTAAGACTTTTTCTATTTGATCTTTATCTAACATATTAGTAAGTCCATCACTAGAAAGAAGTATTTCAGTAATATCCATATCACAATCAAAAATATCAACTTCTACAGTGGTTGCCGCACCAAGCGCTTTCATTAATACATTCTTCTTGGGATGAACACTCGCTTCCTCTTTTGTAAGTTCACCAGCACTAACTAATAAATTAACTAAAGTATGATCATAAGTAACTTTATGAAGCTTGTCATCTTTCATAACAAAACCACTAGAATCGCCTACATTACCAAACAGTAGATAATCTTTAGTAAGAATTGCAAGTACCAAAGTAGTACCCATACCCTTACTTTCTGGATGAGTTTTTTCATGTTGAAAAATAAGTGTATTGATTTCACTAAACGCATCTCTAATCCAATTAACCGCATCCACCTTACTCATATTCAAAAACGTCTCTTTAAAATATTTACCTAAATACCCTATTGCAATAGAGCTGGCAACTTCACCTGCAGAATGTCCACCCATTCCATCAGCAATAGCCATCAAGTAATCATCATTTTGATTTTTTACAATAATAACGCTATCTTCGTTATGACTACGTACTTTTCCTGCATCTGTTAAATAAAAAGATTTCATAACTCCTCCTTCTTACTTCTAAGCTGTCCACAAGCAGCACTAATTTTGCTACCAAATTCTCTTCGGATTGTAACATTAAGTCTATTCTTTTTAAGTATATCATAAAACTTCATAATTTGAACAGTACTACTTCTCTTAAATTCTAAATTATTTGTTTCATTATAAGGAATCAAATTAACATAACAATTAAGATGTTCAACCAGTTCCACAAGTTCTTTAGCACATTTCTCTGTATCATTAATACCAGCAAGCATAATATATTCAAAAGTAAGACGACGATTTGTCTTTTTTAAATATATTTCTAAAGCAGATATCAACTCTTTCAAAGGATATGCCTTATTAATCGGCATAATTTGATTTCTTAACTCATCAGTAGGAGCATGAAGACTAATTGCCAAATTAATCTGAAGTGGAAAATCACTAAACTCCAATATTTTAGGTACAATACCACAAGTAGAAACTGTAATATGACGAGCACCGATAGCTAAACCCTTAGGATGATTAATAATCAAGAAAAAGTCTAACAAATTATCATAATTATCAAACGGTTCTCCAATTCCCATCACTACAACATGACTAACTCTAGCTCCCAAATCTTCTTCAATCATCAAAAGTTGAGTAACCATCTCCCAAGTCTCGAGATTACGAACCTTTTTTCTTCTACCAGACTCACAAAATCTACATCCCATATTGCAACCAACTTGACTAGAAATACAAACACTATTTCCATAATCATGTCTCATTAAAACAGCTTCAATATGTTCATGATCTGAAAGTTCAAATAAATACTTGCAAACATCAACATCTCTCTCTACTTGAACAAGTTCTAGTTTAGAAAAAGAAAAATCTTTAGATAGTTGCTCCAACATCTCTTTTTTTATATCTGTAACTTCAGAAACTGAAGAAATTCTTTTTTCATACAACCAGGAAAATAACTGATCAGCATGAAATTTCTTAGAACCGTGATTAACAAAATATTCTTCTAATTTCTCCCTGGTTAAATTATATATATTCATCGTATCACTCCAATATCTATATTATACAACAAAAGATATGAAAAAACATCAGAAAAAAGAAACCTATACTGGTTTCTCAAATTCTTTAATATCACCAAAGTTAGAATAGGACGCCACAAAACGTAATTCACTACTAGCAAGTCCTTTATATTTAGCATAACTATCTAAAGTATACTGAATTTCTACTACCTCTCCATTTTCATTTTTCTTTAACTGTATAGAATTAACAGGATCATCCAAATCAACTTCTAATCCATCTAATATTTTAACTAAAGTAGTAGAAGTTATTTGTAAATTGATAATCTCTTCTCCTGTTGCAAGCTCTGTTTTAGAAACATAAGTAGATGAATTAATCAAACTATCAATCGTAGAAACATCCGTAAGGGAAACTAAAGGATACGGTGCTTCACTCTTAATCCAAACACTGTTCTGATTTCTCATAAATAAATTTCCTTGTTGATAGTAACTAATAGTTCCATCACTAAACAAAGAATTTTCTTCATAATGTTTACCAGAATAAGTAGTATTTAACTGATCGATAGAAAATTGATAACTAAAATTATAATTTCCTTCTTTAATGGATGATAAATCATAAGAAAAATCTCCCAACTTTAAATCAGTACTACCAAGAACAGGTCCCTGTCCTCCAATATGAGCAATCATAGCAAGCACAATAAAAAATACAAAATAGATACCAAAAAACAAAACAGCCTTACCTTTAGGAGTGCGAATAAACTCTAAAACCTGCTCTTTATTTATTTTATTCTGATTCTTTTCGTCCATAAGCTACCTTCCCAATATAATCGTCTTTCTTAATCCCATTAACAAAACTACTAGCAAGCATTCTCTTTTTTCCATTTGGTTTAATATCTATCAACACAAGCTCATAATCTTTAGTAGCAATACCAATACCGTCTTTATAAATATGTAAAACTTCTCCAGGTCTAGCATTACTAGTATCAACCTTTTCTACTCTCGCCATATACACCTTAAATTCCCTCTCACAAATAGTACAAGAACTACCAGGAAAAGGATTAAGTCCACGAATTTGATTGAATAACTCCCTACTAGTTTTTGAGAAATCAAGATATTCCTCTTCCCTCTTGATATTATAAGCAAAGGTCACTTCGTCAGCATTCTGCTTAATTCGTTTTGCAATCCCATCAAAAATAGAAGGCAAGGTAGAAAGCAATAGCTCTTTACCCATAATTCTTAACCTGTCGTGCAAAGTTTCCATAGTATCGGAATCTAAAATCTTAGTTTCACGTTGAGAAATAATATCTCCACTATCCATAGCCACATCCATATACATAATTGTAATACCAGTTTTATCATATCCATCTATAATTGCCTTATGAATTGGAGCACCACCTCGAAGCTTAGGCAACAAAGAAGCATGAACATTAATACAACCATACTTTGGATAATCTAACATCTCTTTAGGTATAATCTGTCCATAAGCACAAGTAATAATAATATCTGGTTGAAGATTCAAAATATCTTCAAAATTATTACGAATTTTTTCAGGTTGAAAAACCAAAATATCATTTTCAAGAGCCACTTTTTTAACAGGAGAAAAAGAAATCTCCTGCTTTCTTCCAACTTTACGATCTGGCTGAGTAACAACACCTACTACTTGATAGTTTTCAATTAGTCCTTCCAATACTGGAACACTAAAATCTGGAGTACCCATAAAAACAACTCTTATATCTTTCATAACATCACCTCTACTGATATAGCATAATAATACTAGCAAGCACCCCTAACAAAATAAAAAGAGAACCCATGAGTACCAAAAAAGATACTTTTCCATCTTCCGAATGTTGCTCTACACGAACAGTAGGCAGAACTATCTCTACTTTTGTGGTTTCTTTTTCTACAACAAATTCTGAATAAGGAATAGTAATAAATTCTATATCCTCTTTAGGAATCGATTTATTCCAAGCTAAACTATCTATTTTATAATCCATAATTTGAGAAGCTAATGAACTAATATCCGTTTCTTTATCAAGAAAAAATTCTTGCATTCCCTGTATCTTATCTTTAGAAAAATGCTTTCTTTTAACCATCATAATAGTAGGTAAAGACTCATTTTGACGCAATAACTTCCACTCATCATTACACAATTTTTCGATTTGCCTACTATCTTCTTCATTTATTTCTTTCAACTTTAAAGTATGGTGCAATTCTTTAAAGCAACCAAGGTAATCCCGCTTCGCATAACTATTAATTTCAGCTTTTTTAGAAGTTGGAGGACATAAAAATGAAGAAAAATAAATAGGACTATAAGTAGCATAATAACAAGCCATAACAAAATCATCTGTAAAAGAGACATAATCATGTCTAAAATCCATATCCTTTAAAAAAGAAGAATATTTTTCTTGTAATTGTTCAAAACGAGAGTATAAATTACGATACTTTTGTGGAACAAAACCATTTTGCTTAATATCTTCAACATAAGAACTAGAAACCCCGTGGTATAAATAACCTTCTACAATATATTTTTGATAAATATACTCTAAAATTTCTTTCCGATATTCTTCTATCTTGTTCTTATATCCTAGCTTTTTAGCACAAAATTTAACCAATATCTTACAAATTCCATCATGAATATCATGAAAATTATCTATTTTATACCACAACAAATCTAAATGATGAACAAAGTCAGCTAAATATTCCTCTTCCCCAATAATAATTTGATACTTAATAAGCGCATCAAAAAGCAAAAAGAATGGTTGCTCTAGCCCAGAAAACTTCTCATAATTAATAGAATCTTTCTTCTTCTTATCATTATACCTAGGGTTTTCTGAAACCTTCTTCAACAAATCTCTAACTTCCTTTTTTGAAAAAACAGAAGAAACCATCTACATCACACCCCTAATTAACGGAACCACATTACAAAATAATATCCAGCTCCTAATACAATAATAATAAATAAAATAATTAAAATAATACGAATTACCGGATTATTAATATCCCAATAATCATCATAAGTTTTTTTACTATGATCCATCAAATTTTGAAATTCTTGACTATTCTTTTGATTAACACTGTTCTCATGACTTTCTTGTTGTATTTCGTTATCAGTTGGTAAAAATCGATTTGCCATAACCATCACCTCTATCATTAACATAAGAATAACATATTTTGACATGTTATGCTACTGAAATTTCTAACTAATATAGCATTTATAACTGTTTATTTCGTTGATTAATAACATAAAAATCTTTAAAATCAGAAAATTTTACTTTAACCGCATCAATCGGCTTAATATCTTTATGACATTTATATTGGATAGAATTACCACAATGCTCATAACTATCATCATAATCAAAAACATAAATATAACCATATAAATCATCTTGAACACGGACATTATTAAAATCTATATTAACTTCACCAGTAACATTCCCACCAATGTCAAAGCTCCAATCAAGATCCCTACTTAATTCTTTAACCTTATCTTTAAATGCATAAGCAGACGCAATAATAAATGAAGACGTTAAAAAGACAGCAAAATCTTCATTTTCTAGATTAGAGTTAGAATCATGAGCTTGTCTTGGCGCAATAACATCTAATGCTTTAGGACTTCCATGAAATAAAAACTTAGGTTTTTCTAAATTATTATTTAGATATTTTTCAAGCATTTTTTACCTTCTTTCACCAATGTATTAAAAATGACTAGGATTAAAGTCTATATCCACTCTAAGTTTATGATTACTTTTATAATGATTCTGAATCTTTATCAAAATATCATATAAAGCTTCTTCTCTTTTATATTTTAAAATAATACCATACCGGTAAACATTATTAACTTTAAATACTGCTAAAGTTGTTGGTCCAAGTATGGTAGTATGTTCTAAATTGCGTTCTAATGAACGTTTTATTTTTAAAGCTTCTTGAAATAAATAATCAGCCTCTTTTCCACTAATTTTCAAATAACATAAGAAATAAAAGGGTGGATATCCTAATCTCCTACGAATCTTCATTTCTTCTCTATAAAAACCTAAATAATCATGTTCTTTTACAAAAGAAATAGCATAATGATCTGGGTTAAATGTTTGAATATAAACTTTGCCAGTCTTTTGACTTCTACCACTCCTACCAGCAACTTGTGAAAGTAGTGAATAAGTATTTTCACTACTACGAAAATCAGGAATATTTAGACTAGTATCTGCATTAATAACACCAACTAAAGTAACATCACTAAAATCCAAGCCTTTCGCAACAATCTGTGTACCAAGTAAAATATCATACTCATGGTTACGGAATGCATCTATCATTTTTTTATGAGCTCCTTTCCTACTAGTGGTATCAACATCCATTCTAAGCACTCTAGCATTAGGTAACAAGCGATGAAGCTCTTCCTCTATTTTTTCTGTACCAACGCCTAAATCAGATAGTGCTTCTTCTTTACAATGAGGACACACTTTAGGAAGTGGTGTAGCATATCCACAATAATGACATCGTAACATCCGATTACTTTTATGATAAGTCAATGTAATATCACAATTAGGACACTTTATAGTCTCACTACAATTTTTACACATAACAAAAGTAGAAAAACCACGGCGATTTAAAAATAGAATAGCCTGCTCCCCCCGATCAATACAAGAAGAAACTTCACTTAATAAACGATTAGTAATATGAGATGTTCCGTTCTTAGCCTCTTTATTCATATCAATAATTTCTACATTTGGTAAACTTTTTCCATTTACTCTCTCCTTGAGTACAAGAAGTTGATAAACTCCTTTTTCTGCTCTAGCCATAGACTCTAAAGAAGGGGTAGCACTGCCCAATAAGACGGGACAAGAATGATACTTTGCTCTCCAAATAGCAATATCTCTAGCATGATATCTAGGACTTTTATCTCCTTGCTTATAAGAATCACTATGTTCTTCATCCATAATAATAATCCCTATATTTTTTAGTGGTGCAAAAATAGCACTACGAGCACCAATAACAATGGACGCCTCCCCTCTAGCAATTCTTCGCCATTCGTCATATTTTTCACCTTCAGATAATGCCGAGTGTAAAGCAGCAATCTGATTCCCAAAACGATTAGAAAATTGTTCTACCATCTGAGGAGTCAGACTAATTTCTGGAACCAACATAATTGCTGTTTCTCCGCACTTTAAAACTTCCTCTATAATTTGCATATAAACTTCAGTTTTACCACTACCTGTTACACCAAAAAGTAAAAAAGGAACGTTTTTCTGGTTTTCCAAAACAGAATTAACCACTTTTTGTTGAAAAAGAGTTAAAACCTTTTTTTTATCTTTATTCACTTCATATTTTATTCGATAATCTTCCTTTTTAATCTCTGATAAAACTTTTTTCTCTATCAGAGTAGAAAGAGCAGAGCTAGAAATAGCTAACAGTTCTTTACGAGAAATAGTCTTTTTATCAGAAAACAACTTCAAAATCTTCTCTTGAGCAGTTGAACTGGCCAAATAACTTTTATCTGTTAACTCATAAAATGTCTGATATTTTTTAGAAACTAAAACTCCTGCCTTAGCCTTCAAAGCTTTTGGTAACATCACTTGATAAGCACTAATCAATGTAGATAAGGTGGATTTCTGTATCTGTTTTCCTAACAATAATAATTCATCATTTAATACGATGTCGCGGTCAAGAATAGAATAAATTTCTTTTAAATCTCTATCACTATTATCTTTAATTTCTAATACAAAACCTTCTAAAGTTTGTCTACCGAAAGGTACTAAAACACGTATTCCAACTTTAATAGAACTTTCTAAATCATTGGGAACAATATAATCAAAAATTTTATCTATATTTTGACTAGACAATTGTACTAAAACACCAACAACCATGATATTACCTCCTTTTATATATTATAGCACAAAATAAAAGGCCACTATGGTGACCTAAATAATTTCTACATCGTCATTTTTCACATCATGAGAAACATCATCAAATAAAACTTGAGGATCATCTACTAAATCCTTAATTGGACTATTATTATTTTTTACACTCTTTTTCTCTTCAGAATAGGCGATAAAAAACGCAATAAAAGCAATAACCAATAAACATATAATAATAATTACTGGATTCATAGCATCCCCTCTTACTCTAGAACAATCTTAAAATATCATTAAATGTAATCACAATCATCAATAACATTAATAAAAATAAACCTATAGTATGAATCATATTTTCAGTTTCCGGTTTTACTGGAGAACCTTTGATTTTTTCGATAATAATAAACAAAATATGCCCACCATCAAAAGCTGGTAACGGAAGTAAATTAATAAAGCCAACATTGATGCTTAAAAAAGCCACTAAATACAAAATATTCATAAGTCCGCCAGAACTTTGATCACCTACAACAGAAAAGATTCCAACAGGACCACTAAGTTGTGAAAGACTAATTCCACCAGTAAATAAATAACCAACAGTAACTGCCATCTGCTTAAAAATAGAAACAGTCTTTTTACCAGTAAAAGATAATGCTGGAAGTAATCCTTTTTCTACTTCTTGCTGCATACCAATACCATATTGATAAGTTGTCTCGCCATCTACTTTTTTCTTTTTTGGTTGCACAGAATAAGTTTCAACTTTTTTATTTTCTTTTTCTACTTTAATATCACTTGCCTCTTCAGGATCAGCAACTGCTAAATACAAACTAATATCATCAGTAGTAGAAATAGAATGACCATTAATCTCTAAAATACGATCTCCTGCTTCGATTCCGGAAGTTGCGGCTGCTGAATTCTTAAGAACAGAAGTAACGACAGGTTCCATGGAACTGCCTCCCCAAATAAGACCAATCAAAAAGAGTAATAAAATAGCACAAATAAAATTATTCCCCGCTCCAAAAAACATAATCAAGAATCTTTGCCATGGCTTTTTAGCTTGCAATCTTTTATTTTTAGGAACTTTCTTTAAATCATCATCTTCTACATCTTCTCCAGCCATCATACAAAATCCACCAATAGGAATAGCTCTTAAAGTGTATTCAGTTTCTTTGCCTTTTTTACTCCATATTTTAGGACCCATACCTATAGCGAACTCATAAACATACACACCGTTAAGCTTTGCCATCATAAAATGACCAAACTCATGAACAAAAACGATACTACCTAAAATTAAAACAAATAGTATTAAAGTAATAATAAAACTCATTGGTTGCCTCCTTATAATACACTAGAAAAAATAATAAAAGCTAAAACAACAAAAATCAAACTATCGAATCTATCTAAAATACCCCCATGTTCTGGAATTAAATTAGAAAAATCTTTTTTATCATAATATCTCTTAATTGATGAAAATACCAAATCGCCTAACTGTCCAACTAAAGATAAAATTATTGTTACAACAATAACAAAAGCTAAAGACATAGATGGATTAATAACAGTAATGTAAAATGCTGTTGCAACAAAGGTTCCAACAAAAACCCCACCAACTAAACCCTCAATTGTTTTCTTCGGAGATACAGTAGGACATAATTTATGTTTTCCAACCAGCATACCAGTAAACAATGCAAAAGTATCAGTAATTGTTGTAATAAGTAGTAAGTAAATAATATACATAATATCATAATTACGACAAATAATAAGTAAATTAAAACTCAATCCAATAAACAATACAGAGCCTATCAAAAACAAAGCATCATTTAAATTATATTTCTTAAAGTCATGAATAAATACCATAGGAGATAAAAATGCAAAAATCATAAATGCTACGACTCTATAATCCATAGTATAAATAAAATCAATAGATTTAAAATGGGATAGTGAAAAGAAAACTACCATAACATAAGCAAACACTTTCATTAAAAATGGGAATTCTTTTTTGCTCTCACGAATATGAATCAATTCGTATAATCCCATAATAGCAAGTAAAGACATAAAAATAGCAAATACTTTTCCACCAATAATTAATAACGGAACAAAAATAGCTATCATCAAAATAGCACTTAATATTCTTTTTTTCATGACGCATTACCTCCAAATCTACGATTTCTTTTATTAAATTCTACGATTGCATCCTTAAAATCATTCGTTGTAAAATCTGGAAAATAAGTTTTAGGAAAATAAAACTCCGCATAACTAGCTTGATATAACATAAAGTTACTAAGTCTAAGCTCACCACTAGTACGAATAACATAATCTAACGGTGGTAAATTCTGATATAAATTATCATGCAAAGTATCCAATGTAATATCTTCAATATTTAGTTTTCCATCAACAACTTGCTGGGCGATTTTTTTAGTCATATCTAACATTTCAGTCTGACCACCATAATTAAGACAAAAATTAACAACTGCTTCAGTATTATTTTTAGACTCTTCAGTAATTTTATCCATAGCCTCTAATACTTTTTTAGGAAGAGGATCTCTTCTTCCTGAAAAAACAACCTTGATTCCATTCTTCATAAGATCTTGAAATTCATCTGTATAAAGTTTAACAAATAGATTCATCAGGTAGTCAACTTCTTTTTTCTCACGTTTAAAATTTTCCGTCGAAAAAACATAAAGGGACAAATATTTTACACCTAATTCTTTTGCATAAATACAAATTTCCTTTAAACGATGAAAACCAGCCTTATGTCCTTCACTTCTAGACAGTCCCCTTTGTTGAGCCCATCTACCGTTTCCATCAACGATCATTCCTACATGTGTAGGGATAATTAAATTTTCATTCATTATTCTTCTACCTCAAAATTATTATATAACAAGACGAAAGAAAAAGAAAGCAAAAATGCTTTCTAAAACTTATCAATATCAATTTTAATATATTTGTTATCCTTCAAAGCACTGCTTGCTTGAACTAAGGTACGAATGGCATTAGCGCATCTTCCACCTTTACCAATAACACGTCCCATATCATCTTCAGCAACGATAACTTGAATCAACATAACATTATCTTCTTCGGTAGGAAATTCTTTTACACTAACAGCATCAACATCTACTACTAATGATTTAACAATTTCCTCTGTTAACTGAACTAAATCCATAATTACTTATCCTTCTTTTCTTTAGATTCAGTAAATTTCTTCATAATACCAGCTTTAGAAAATAAATTCTTAACTGTATCAGTAGGAATAGCTCCGTTATTAAGCCATTTTAAAGCTACTTCTTCATTGATATTAACTTTAGCTTCTCCAACAGGTGCATAAGTACCAATTAATTCGATATATTGACCATCTCTAGGACGTCTAGAGTCAGTAGCAACAATTCTATAAGTAGGTTTCTTTTTAGCACCCATTCTTGTTAATCTAATTTTAACTGCCATAGTATCCCTCCGTTTCTTAAATACAGATATAGTATAATAAAAAAAAAGACTGCTGTCAACCTTTTTTTGATAACAGATAAAATTTTATATGATTAATTTGTGATAATGTCTTAAGTGTTAACTTGCAAAAATGTCCCAA
>ENA-ORTU01001066-ORTU01001066.1-human-gut-metagenome-genome-assembly--contig:-NODE-1066-length-29397-cov-3.103265_pt1 | contig 29397 bp, 25 predicted proteins | sample MGYA00241910_ERZ509184 | MGnify/ENA primary metagenome ERZ509184 (study PRJEB26280, sample SAMEA2338847) | human gut metagenome | biome: human gut; feature: human-associated habitat; material: faeces... | reverse complement strand
GGTTTCTTCTTTTTCAGCACTGACTACGGAACTGGCGGCAACGATAGGCACGGGAAATATCGTAGGCGTGGCTACTGCCATGGTGCTGGGAGGACCGGGAGCATTGTTCTGGATGCTTTTGTCCGGGATCATCGGGCTGTCGACCAAACTGGTGGAAAGTACGCTGTGTGTCAGATATCGTGTAAGAGATCACAAAGGAAAACCGGTGGGTGGTCCCATGTATGTTCTTCAAAATGCATTTCCGTATAGACGTATGGGGCGGATCCTTGCGGTACTGTTTGCAATATTCGCAGTACTAGCCTCCTTTGGCATGGGGAATATGACGCAGGGGAATTCTATTGCGGAGGCACTGGCAGTGACTTTTGGAGTCGACCGGACAGTGACAGGACTGGTGATTGGTATCTTTACAATTCTGGTGATCCTTGGAGGAATCGATAAAATAGCAAGGGTCACGGAATATCTGGTGCCCTGTATGGCAGTATTTTATTTGTTCGGAACAGGCATGGTGATCTTTACGCATTTCCATAATCTACCGGCAGGAATTCTGCAGATTTTATGCGGTGCTTTCTGCCCGGAAGCTATGGCAGGAGGGAGCATTGGATTCTTATGTTCCGGCAGGCAGGCTATGCGCTATGGTGTCTCCCGTGGAGTATTTTCCAACGAAGCGGGACTCGGAGCAGCCGGAATCAGTGCGGCTTGTGCAGATACACCGGATGCGGTGTGGCAAGGCTATATCAGCATGACGGGAGTTTTTATCGATACCATTGTGATCTGTTCCCTGACAGGGCTTGCCATAGCATCCAGCGGTATGCTGGGACAGAGGGATGCGCAGGGGGAGCTTTTGAACGGAACAGCGCTTATGATCGCTGTATTTTCCGCCACATTTGGCAGGGCTGGGGAATGGATGCTTGCACTATCTATCGCATTGTTTGCGTTTGCTACAATTATTGCCTGGGAATATCAGGGAGAGAAAGCCTTTGAATATCTGGCTGGAAATAGTCGCCGGACAGGGTGGTATCGTCTGTGCTATGGAATGTTTGCCTTTTTTGGGGCGGTCTGTTCGCTGGAAGCGGTATGGGATTTCTCGGATATCTGTAACGGTCTGATGGCGGTGCCGAATCTACTGGCAGTAGTGATGCTGTCGCAGGGAATCTGCCGGGAAATAAGAACCTATAAGCTCTGAACGATCACACCGAAATTACCTTTTAAATAAAATTAAATATTGAAGCGATGCGGCCACCATGATATGATAAATAAAGTATGGCTATTCGAATTTGAGAGAAGAACATGCCCGGATAAGTTGTATTTGTGTTGAAACGTTAGGAGTGAGATTATGACTAAGACGATAGAGAATTTTTTGCGATATGTGAAGATCGATACCCAGTCCAGTGAAGAGAGCACCACGACCCCCAGCACCATGAAGCAGCATGACCTGGCAGGTCTGCTTGTCAGTGAACTGGAAGCTATGGGCGCCACAGAGATCACTTATGATAAGGAGCACTGCTATGTCTATGCTACCGTTCCTGCATCCGCAGGCTACGAGAATGCACCGGTACTTGGATTTATCGCCCATATGGATACATCGCCTGCGGTGACGGATACCAATGTGAAGCCCCGGATCGTAGAGCATTATGACGGAAAAGATATCGTACTGAATGCAGCAGAGAACATCGTTATGAAGACAGCGGATTTCCCGGAGCTGTTAAATTATGTGGGAAAAGATCTGATCGTGACAGACGGAACGACGCTGCTTGGCGCAGATGACAAAGCAGGTGTTGCTGAGATCATGACCATGGCGGAAGACTTGTTAAATCATCCTGAGAAAAAGCACGGCAAGATCCGCATTGGTTTCACCCCGGATGAGGAAGTCGGTGCCGGAGCGGATCATTTTGATGTGAAACTGTTTGGTGCAGATTATGCGTATACCGTAGACGGTGGTGCACTGGGCGAACTGGAATATGAGAATTTTAATGCCGCCGGGGCAAAGCTTCATGTATATGGCAGAAGTGTGCATCCAGGTTCCGCCAAAGGCAAAATGAAAAATGCCATTCTGATCGCGCAGGAGTTCCAGAAGCTGCTGCCGGTAGAGCAGAATCCAATGTATACCGAAGGCTATGAGGGCTTCTTCCATCTGGATGCTATATGCGGCAATGTGGAGGAAGTTACTGCGGACTATATTATCCGTGATCATAACAGACAGCTGTTTGAACAGAAAAAAGAGCTGTTTTTGTCCTGTGCGGATTTCCTGAACCGGAAGTATGGGGAAGGCACCGCTATAGTGGATATGAAAGATTCTTACTATAACATGCGGGAGATCATGGAGCAGCATATGCACCTGATCGACAACGCGAAAGCTGCCATGGAAGAGCTGGGGATCGAACCCAAAGTATCTCCCATCCGCGGCGGTACCGACGGCGCAAGACTGTCCTTCATGGGACTGCCCTGCCCGAACCTGTGCACCGGCGGAGAAAATTATCATGGCAGATATGAGTATGCCTGTGTACAGTCCATGGAAAAAACGACCGGACTATTGATCGCCATTGCAGCAAAATACGCAGACAGATAATAGATACAGATATGTTAGAAAGGCAATATTTTTTATATGACAAATGTAACACAAATGAACGAAACCGACAGACAGTATTATTTTATGGAGAAAGCCTCCGGTCATGTGGCAAAGCTTGGAGAAGAACTGGGCAGAAGGCCTACCTGCTGTGTGACTACTTTCGGGTGTCAGATGAATGCCAGGGATTCGGAAAAACTGGTGGGAATCCTGGAAAAAGTCGGCTATGAGATCATTGAAGATGAGAATGCGGACTTTGTGATCTATAATACCTGTACGGTGAGAGATAACGCCAACCAGCGTGTCTATGGAAGACTGGGAGTATTAAACGGCTATAAAAGGAAAAATCCTCATATGAAGATCGCACTGTGCGGCTGTATGATGCAGGAACCCACCGTGATCGAGAAGATTAAAAACAGTTACCGCTTCGTGGATCTGATCTTCGGAACTCATAATATTTTCAAATTCGCAGAGCTGTTATGCTCCCTGTTTGAAAATGAGGAAATGGTCATTGATATCTGGAAGGATACGGACAAGATCGTGGAAGATCTGCCGGTGGAGAGAAAGTATTCTTTCAAATCAGGTATCAATATTATGTTCGGCTGCAATAATTTCTGCAGCTATTGTATTGTCCCCTATGTCCGCGGCAGAGAGCGAAGCCGTAATCCGAAGGATATCATCCGGGAGATCGAGGGACTGGTGGCAGATGGCGTTGTGGAGATCATGCTGCTGGGACAAAATGTAAATTCCTACGGTAAAAACCTGGAAGAGCCCATTACCTTTGCACAGCTTTTGCAGGAAGTAGAAAGAATCGAAGGATTGGAGCGGATCCGTTTCATGACTTCCCATCCCAAGGATCTGTCGGATGAGCTGATCGAGGTGATGAAGCATTCCAAGAAGATCTGCCGACATCTCCATCTTCCTTTGCAGTCCGGTTCCACGAAGATATTAACAGCAATGAACCGTCGTTATACCAAGGAGCAGTATCTGGAGCTGGCGGAGAAGATCCGTAAGGAGATTCCGGATATGGCGATCACTACGGATATTATCGTAGGATTCCCCGGAGAGACGAAGGAAGACGTAGACGAGACCATCGATGTGATCCGTCGCGTAAAATATGACAATGCCTTTACCTTTATCTATTCCAAACGAACCGGAACACCGGCGGCAGCCATGGAACAGGTGCCGGAGGAACTGGTAAAGGAGCAGTTTGACCGGGTGCTTAAGACCGTGCAGGAGACAGCCAGAGAACAGGTATCCAGGTATCAGGGACAGATCTGCGATGTGCTGGTAGAAGAGATCAATGAAAATGACAGTTCCTTAGTGACCGGAAGAATGTCAAATAATACGCTGGTACATTTTCCGGGAGATGCATCGTTGGTGGGGAAGCTTGTGAATGTTTCACTGGATGAATGTCATGGATTTTATTATATGGGCCATATGGTTTAGTCATGACTCTGATGAATAAATATGATGTCGGGGTCAAAAGCCCCCGACTTTGATGCCTACGGATTGCTCCGTGCTACGCACTCCCACAATCCTACCCAATATTCGCATATCGTGGGATTATCATCCCACTTTTATGCTCATATCGGGGCGGGTCCTAAGGTCTTTCACCCACCTATGAGCAAGCTCATGTGGGCTTAGACCTTTTGACCCTGGCATCATAGATATGACAGATGAATAAATTGTAAAAGGGAATAGAAATGGAAGAACAAGAGAAGAAAAAGAGAATAGAACTGGAACAGGACATGTCCTGGAAAATGTATCAGATACTGACGATAACGGCGTGCACTGCAAATCTGATCGGAACAATCTGTAATTTCTGTATTCACGGTACGAAACTGCCGACCATACTCTGCGGCATATGCCTGCTGATGATCGTGACCATCGGCATTATCGGATGGACTACGAAAAAGGTGCAAATACCGGCGGTCTTGATCATATTAATACTTGTATGGTTTGAATTTCCTTATTTGTATTATTGCTACGGGGATGCCTCTATCGTATATCTGGTCCTGGGGGTCGTTGGACTGGCGATATTTTTCCCGAGAAATGTGGTGATCGTTTCTTTTGCGGTCACGTTGCTGGAATATCTGGTGATCATGATGAACAGCTTTGAACGGCCTTCCGTATGGAGAAGTATGGATGAAGCGGGTAAGATCGGAACTACGCTCGGATCCTTTGTTATTGTGGGAGTATCTGTATTTGCCATGATATTTGAATTGCTCAGAAGTTACGAGGAACAACGAAAGCAATTGCTGAGTCTGAGTGAGGATCTGAACTTTGCAGCGAACCATGATCCTCTGACCAGGCTGTATAATCGGCGCTATCTTGTAAATCAGGTGAATGAATGGATATGCAAGCCGGAGAAGAGCTTCTGGATCGTATTGATGGATGTAGATGATTTCAAGGCAGTCAATGATACCTATGGGCATGGATACGGTGATGATGTACTGCGGGAAGCCGGCAGACTGATGCTGGAAGAAATGATGGGAAAAGGAATCGCAGCCCGGTTCGGCGGCGAGGAGTTTATGCTGGTGTTTGAACAGGATGATCGGGAACAGGTGTTACATTCATTCTGGAATATCCAGGAAGGCTTAAGGAGATATTCCCAGAACACCAGACAGACGGATATTACCATCAGCGGTGGAATGGAACGTTATGAGGCTGATAAACAGCTGGATCTATTGTTTACTTCTGTGGATCGGAAATTATATATTGCCAAAAATAACGGTAAAAACCGTATTGTAGAATAGGTTTAAAATAATAAAAAGTCTTGCAAAGCTTAAAAAATAGAGCTATGATAAGACCCGTGTGATTTTATAAAAATTTTATAATTTCACACGGGTCTTTTTACTGAGGAGATTATATTGAGGAGAATGTTATGGAAAAATTGAAACCGAAGCTTTTCTCAGTGATGAAAAGCTACACGAAAGAACAGTTTGTAAAAGATGTGATCGCAGGTATCATTGTGGCGATCATTGCTCTGCCCTTATCCATTGCACTGGCACTGGCTTCCGGGGTAACACCGGAAAAGGGTATCTATACAGCAATCACCGCAGGCTTTGTGATCTCTTTTCTGGGTGGCAGCCGCGTACAGATCGCAGGTCCTACTGCGGCATTTGCCACCATTGTTGCAGGAATTGTAGCCAAGAACGGCATGGACGGTCTGATCATCGCGACATTGTTAGCGGGTGTGATCCTGATCCTGATGGGATTTTTACGACTTGGTAATCTGATCAAGTTTATCCCCTATACGATCACCACCGGTTTTACTTCCGGTATTGCTGTGACGATCTTTATCGGACAGATCAAGGACTTCCTGGGACTGACCATTGTCAGCGAAGAGCCGCTGATCGAGACCATGGATAAACTGAAAGCAGTATTTCAGTTCATCTCCACCACAAATGTGCAGGCACTGCTTGTAGGTGTGATCAGTCTCCTGATCCTGATCCTGTGGCAGTATCTGCCGGGCTTTTGCAAGAAGATTCCCCCTTCTCTGATCGCAGTACTGGTGGGAAGTGCCATGGTTGCACTACTTAACATGAATGTAAATACGATCGGAGATCTGTATGAGATTTCCAATAAGCTTCCGTCAATTTCTCTGCCCGCCTTCAGCCTGAAGACGGTACAGAACGTCCTGCCGGATGCTTTTACCATCGCGATTCTGGCTGCCATTGAGTCATTGCTTTCCTGCGTGGTAGCGGACAGTATGGTGAACAGCAGACATCGTTCCAATATGGAACTGATCGCCCAGGGCGCCGGCAACATTACTTCCGCATTGTTCGGTGGGATCCCCGCCACCGGAGCCATTGCGAGAACTGCTGCCAATGTGAAAAACGGCGGACGTACCCCCATTGCCGGTATGGTGCATTCCGTGACACTTTTGTTGATCCTGGTAGTACTGATGCCTTATGCGGCACTGATCCCCATGCCCACCATTGCAGCCATTCTGTTCATGGTGGCTTACAATATGTGCGACTGGCGTAAATTCATAGGTCTGTGCAAGACCGCACCCAAGAGTGACATTATCGTTCTGGTGACCACATTTGTACTGACTGTCGTATTTGATCTGGTAGTAGCGATAGAGGTAGGTATTTTACTGGCAGCCATTCTGTTCATGAAGCGTATGAGCGATGTGACGGAAGTGGAAGGCTGGAAATATGTGGATGATGAGGATGATGCGGACAGCCTGTCCTTAAGAGTCGTACCTCACAATACCATGGTCTATGAAGTGAGTGGCCCCTTATTCTTCGGCGCAGCGGACAAAATCCTGAAGATCACATTAGATGAGAAAATGAACTGCCTGGTACTGCGTATGCGCAGCGTAAGCGCTATCGACGCCACAGCCATGCACAATCTGGAGCAGTTATATGCGGATTGTAAAAAGAAAAACATCCAGATCATTCTGTCTCATGTAGGGGAACAGCCCATGCATGTCATGGAGAAGAGCGGTTTCTTAGATAAGGTGGGCAGAGAAAATGTCTGTGCCCATATTGATGATGCACTGGAACGCGCAGCAAAGCTGCAGTAAGTGTGAAAAACTATCATTTTTCATAGGGGTTCTTTAATTTACAACCTCAATATTTTGTGCTAAGATAGATGCGGATACGCAAGCTTTTGCGTGTCCGCTTTGTCGTGGATCCTTTTACAGAACAGGAGAAGATCATGGCTGAATTGACACCAATGATGCAAAAATATATGGAGACCAAGGAGCAGTATAAGGACTGCATCCTTTTTTATCGTCTGGGAGATTTCTATGAAATGTTTTTCGACGATGCGCTGGTGGCTTCCAAGGAACTGGAGATCACACTGACGGGAAAAAGCTGTGGACTGGAGGAACGTGCGCCCATGTGCGGCATTCCTTACCATGCCGTGGAAGGCTATCTGTCCAAACTGGTAAGCCGCGGTTATAAAGTGGCTATCTGCGAACAGGTGGAGGATCCGAAGCTTGCCAAGGGATTGGTGAAGAGGGAAGTGATCCGTGTGGTGACACCCGGTACCAACTTAAACGTACAATCTCTGGAAGCCGGCAAAAATAATTATCTGCTGAGCATTGCCTATACTCCGGATGGCATCGGTATCTCTGCGGCAGATGTAACTACCGGTGATTATTATGTGACCGAAGTCGAAGATCTGAAAAAATTAAATGATGAACTGATGAAGTACGAACCTTCGGAGATTATCTGTAACGAGGCATTTTTAGTCAGTGGCTTTGATGTGAATGATTTAAAGTCCCGCTTACATATCTCCGTCAATGCGTTGGAATCCCATATGTTCGATGATGACGGCTGCAGACGGATCCTGATGAAACATTTTAAGGTAAATACGCTGATCGGACTTGGTGTCGAAGAATTCCCTACGGGACTTTTAGCGGCGGGAGCACTGTTACAGTATCTGTATGATACCCAGAAGACAGATCTGGAGCATTTTACCCATATTTATCCCTATCTTACCAGCAAATATATGTTACTTGACAGCTCCACCAGAAGAAATCTAGAACTGACGGAGACTCTCAGAGAGAAGCAGAAGAGAGGCTCTCTTCTGTGGGTGTTAGATAAGACGAAGACCGCCATGGGCGCCAGACTTCTGCGCAATTACATCGAACAGCCGTTGATCGAAAAGGATGAGATGGAGAAGCGTCTGGATGCCATTCAGGAGCTGAATCAGGATTCCATCTCCAGGGATGAGATCCGGGAATACTTAAATCCCATCTACGATCTGGAACGACTGCTCAGTAAGGTGACTTATAAGACGGCAAATCCCAGAGATCTGATCGCATTTCGGAATTCCCTGCAGATGCTGCCGCCGATTAAGACAGTGCTGTCTGCCTTTGAAAAAGAAGAACTGACTAAAATCCGGGAGCAGATTGATGGACTGGAGGATATTTATCAGCTGATCGATGAAGCGATCATTGACGAACCGCCCCTGTCCATCCGGGAAGGCGGGATGATCAAGGATCAGTTTGATGAAACCATAGACAGACTGCGCAGCGCCAAGCATGACGGAAAACAATGGCTTGCCCAGTTGGAGGAAGAGGACAGAGAGCGTACCGGAATCAAGAATCTGAAGATCAAATATAACAAAGTATTCGGCTATTATTTTGAAGTGACCAATTCCTATAAGAATCTGGTGCCGGAGGACTATATCCGCAAGCAGACCCTGGCAAATGCGGAACGATATACCACACCGCGGTTAAAGGAACTGGAAGACACTATTTTAAATGCGGAGGACAAGTTACAGACACTGGAATACGATGTCTTCTGCAGAATCCGGGATACCATTGCACAGGAACTGGTCCGCATCCAGAACACCGCAAAAGCGATCGCAAAGCTGGATGTGTATGCGTCTTTGTCGTTGGTTTCGGAACGAAATCATTATGTACGTCCGAAGTTAAATGAAAAGGGTGTTATTGACATCAAGGACGGAAGACACCCTGTGGTGGAACAGATGATCACCAATGATATGTTTATTGCCAATGACACTTATCTGGATAATGGAAGCCACTGTATCAGTGTCATTACCGGTCCCAATATGGCGGGTAAGTCCACTTACATGCGTCAGACGGCACTGATCGTACTGATGGCGCAGATCGGGTGCTTCGTGCCGGCCAGAACCGCTAATATCGGTATTGTAGACCGGATCTTTACCCGCGTGGGAGCTTCGGATGATCTGGCCAGCGGTCAGTCCACTTTTATGGTGGAGATGAATGAAGTGGCGAATATCTTACGAAATGCCACATCCAAGAGCCTTCTGATCTTAGACGAGATCGGAAGAGGTACTTCCACTTTTGACGGATTGAGCATTGCCTGGGCAGTGATCGAACATATCAGCAACCGCAAACTTTTAGGAGCCAAGACACTATTCGCTACCCATTACCATGAGCTGACCGAGCTGGAAGGCAAAATGAACAATGTGAACAACTATTGCATTGCTGTGAAAGAATGTGGCGACGATATCGTGTTCTTGCGTAAGATCGTAAAAGGAGGTGCGGACAAGAGCTACGGCATCCAGGTAGCGAAGCTGGCAGGTGTGCCGGACATGGTCATCGACCGTGCCAAGGAGATCGTGGAACAACTGTCGGACAATGATATTACGGAAAAGGTGCAGAGCATTGCTATCGATAATAAAAACGATGGTAAGGCAAAAAAACAGCCCAAATACGATGAGGTGGATCTGGCACAGATGTCTCTGTTCGACACTGTGACGGATGAGGATATTCTGAAGGAACTGATGGAGATCGAGGTGACGACGCTGACCCCATTAGATGCACTGAACACTCTGTACCGGTTACAGAATAAGCTGAAGAACCGCTGGAACGGTTAGATATAAGGGAAAGGCATAGGTAGATATATGGGAATACATGTACTGGACTCCCGGACGATCGACAGGATCGCTGCCGGTGAGGTGGTAGAACGACCTGCCAGCGTGGTGAAGGAGCTGGTGGAAAATGCCATAGATGCCGGTTCCACGGCGATTACGGTAGAGGCAAAAGAAGGCGGTATTGAGTTCATCCGTGTGACGGATAACGGTTGCGGCATTGAACGGGAACAGCTGCCCACAGCGTTTCTGCGGCATGCCACCAGCAAAATCGAAGATGCGGATGATCTGAACCATATTGCAAGCCTTGGCTTCCGCGGTGAGGCTCTGTCCAGTATCGCTGCGGTATCCCGTGTGGAGATCATCACCAAGAGAAAAGAGAACCTCACCGGAACCCGCATGGTGTTAGAGGGGGCAAAGGAACAGTCCATCGATGAGATAGGCGCGCCGGACGGTACCACATTCCTCATGAGGAATCTGTTCTTCAACACGCCGGTACGCCGGAAATTTTTAAAACAGCCTGCCACGGAGGGTAGTTATATTACGGATCTGATGGAACATCTGGCACTGTCCAGACCGGATATCTCTTTCAAATTCGTACTGGGGAATCAGACCAGATTCCATACCTCCGGAAATGGTGACCTGCGGGAAGTCATCTACCGGATCTACGGCAGAGAGATCGCCGCGGAGCTGGTACCGATCCAGATGGAAGAAAACGGTATTAAGATTGAGGGGTATCTGGGCAAACCGGTACTGGTGCGTTCCAACCGCAATTTTGAGATCTATTTTATCAACGGTCGTTTTATCCGCAGCGGTGTGATCGCCAAAGCCATTGAAGAAGGTTATAAGCAGTATCTGATGCAGCATAAATTCCCGTTATGCGTGCTGCATATTACGATGGATACGGAGACCGTGGATGTGAACGTACATCCCTCCAAAATGGATGTGCGGTTCTCCGACGGCATGGCATTTGCCAGAATGCTGAGCGAGAAGATAGCAACAACCCTGCGGAACCGGGAAATGATCCCGGATGCTTCCTTAGAGGATGAAAAATCCATTCAGAAAAAGGAGCAGGAAGACAGAAAAGCTTCCTGGAAGGAGCACACGCCGGAGGGGTTCGAGAAAAAAAGAGAAGAAAGCTACCGTGTCATGGAGGCTGCCAAATATGAGGCGGTACCGAAAGACCGGAGGGAATTTATACAGAAGCCGATATGGCAGGAGACACATGCAGGTATACAGACGAGTCTCCGTAAACCGGAACCGGTAAGTGAGCAGACAGAGGTACAATCTATTGCACCTGCGGCAACACCGGAATCGAAAGAGGACGATTTTTTCGTGGAGGCAGCACCGCTGGAGCCAAGGGATGAGACTTCATCAGAGCCTGTTATCTGCCCGGAGACCGCTGAGGTGATGGTGAAGGATGTACAGCAGATGAATCTGTTTGAAGAGAAACTGTTATCTGTGCAGAACCGCAGCCGCTACCGTATCATCGGACAGGTCTTCGATACCTACTGGCTGATCCAGTTCGAGGATAAGCTGTTCATCATTGACCAGCATGCCGCCCATGAGAAGGTGAAATACGAGCGCCTGATGAAACAGTTCCACGAAAAGAGCGTGGTCTCCCAGCGCCTGATGCCTCCCATCATTGTCAGCCTGACGGGGCAGGAGGAAAGCGTTCTTCATACTTATGAGGATGCCTTTACACAGCTGGGATTTGAGATCGAAGCCTTCGGCGGCAACGAATATGCCCTGCGCAGTGTCCCGGTAGATCTCTACGGGTGCAGCGAGAGAGAACTGTTTTTAGCGGTGCTTGATGAACTGTCACAGGAGACCGGCAACCGCGGAAGCTTTCAGGTCATCGAGGAGAAGATCGCATCCATGTCCTGCAAGGCAGCTGTTAAAGGTAACAACCGATTAAGCCTTCAGGAGGCGGAACAGCTGATCGATGAACTTCTGACACTGGATAACCCCTACAACTGTCCCCACGGCAGACCTACCATCATTACCATGACGGAGACTGACCTGGAGAAGAAATTTAAGAGGATCGTATAATGCGCTTACTGATCAAACAACGAGTATTTTCCTGGACAGATTCTTATGATGTCTATGATGAGAACGAAAATGCAAAATACTTTGTAAAGGCGGAATTTTTCTCCCTGGGACACCAGTTACACATATATGACAGAAATGATCGTGAACTGGGTGTGATCAGGCAGCGGCTGTTTACCCTGCTTCCGGCATTTGAAATCGAAATCGGCGGGCAGGTGAAAGGCGAGATCCGCAAACAGTTTTCTTTTTTCAAACCCAGATACGAGATTGATTATAACGGCTGGCGCGTGGAAGGAGATTTTCTGGGATGGGATTATGATGTATACAACGGATGCAGCAGTATCATTCATATCTCCAAGGAACTGTTCCATTGGGGAGATACCTACACGATTAACTTTGCTGATCCTAAGGACGAACTGGAAGGGCTGATGTTAGTCATTGCTATCGATGCTGCAAACTGCACCCAGAATAATGGATAATGTGTAAGGAAGAAAAATTATGTCGGTAACACAATCTATAAAAAGACCGTTAGTCGTACTGACCGGTCCCACCGCAGTTGGTAAGACGAAACTGTCCATTGCCCTGGCGAAAGCTATAGGTGGGGAGATCCTGTCAGCCGATTCCATGCAGGTATATAAACATATGGATATCGGATCCGCCAAGATCCGCCCTGAGGAAATGCAGGGAGTGCCCCATCATCTGATCGACATTCTGGAGCCGTGGGAAGAATTTAATGTGGTGGTATTTCAGAAACGGTGTCTGGAATGCATGGAACAGATCTATGACAGAGGGCATATCCCAATCCTGGTGGGAGGCACCGGGTTCTATATTCAGGCGGTGCTTCGGGGTATTGATTTTACGGAGAACGAAGAGAATACCGAATACCGGGAAAAAATGGAACAGCTTGCGAAAGAAAAGGGACCGGAAGTACTACATGACATGCTCAGAAAAATTGATCCGGTTTCAGCAGAGAACATTCATACAAACAATATCAAGAGAACCATCCGTGCACTGGAATATTATGAACTGACCGGAGAACCCATCTCTGCGCATAATGAAAGGGAAAAAGAGCGCACGAGCCCATACAATTTCAGCTATTTTGTCCTGACGGATGACAGAGAAAATCTGTATGCGCGGATCGAAACCCGTATCGATGAAATGCTGTCGGAAGGACTGGTGGAGGAAGTCAGAAGCCTGAAAAAAATGGGCTGTCACAGAGGAATGGTATCCATGCAGGGACTGGGTTACAAAGAGATCCTGGAGTACCTGGACGGAGAATGCAGCCTGGAGGAAGCGGTGTATACTCTGAAGCGGGACACCAGGCATTTTGCCAAGAGACAGCTGACCTGGTTCCGCAGGGAGAACGCAGTTACCTGGCTGGATAAACAGCAATTTGACTATGACGAAGAGAAAATTTTAGAATATATGATAAAGGAATTAGGAGAAAAAGGGATCTATGAAAAACAGCAATAACAGTAATGAAGAAATGTATCTTTCCATGGGGATCAGCAAGACGGTATATGACTATGGATGTGTCATAGAGAAAAGTCTGCGGGAGCGTTTTGACGAGGTGGACCGGAATGCGGAGTATAATCAGTTAAAGGTGGTAAAAGCCATGCAACAGCATCAGGTAAGTGAAGCCTGCCTGCTGGGTACTACCGGCTACGGATATAACGACCTGGGAAGGGATACCTTAGAGGCGGTTTATGCGGCAACGTTCCACACAGAGGATGCTCTGGTGCGTCCCCAGATCACCTGTGGTACCCATGCACTGGCACTGGCTCTGATGAGCAATTTAAGACCCGGAGACGAACTGCTGTCCCCCGTAGGCAAGCCTTATGATACTTTGGAAGAAGTTATCGGCATCCGCCCGTCTAAAGGGTCTCTGGCAGAATACGGTGTAACCTATCGCCAGGTAGACCTGCTGCCGGACGGAAACTTTGACTATGATAAGATCCGTGAAAACATTAATGAGAAGACCCATCTGGTAACCATTCAGAGATCCAAGGGATATCAGACCAGACCGACCCTGTCCGTACAGCGGATCGGCGAGCTGATCGCCTTTATCAAAGGCATCAAGCCGGATGTGATCTGTATGGTGGATAACTGCTACGGAGAATTCGTGGAGACGATGGAACCCTCCGATGTGGGTGCGGACATGATCGTGGGATCCCTCATTAAAAACCCCGGCGGCGGACTGGCTCCCATTGGTGGCTATATTGCCGGTAAAAAAGAGTGTGTGGAAAATGCTGCATACCGTCTGACATCCCCGGGACTCGGTAAGGAAGTAGGAGCATCTCTTGGCATTCTGAAGGATTTTTATCAGGGATTTTTCCTGGCGCCTACTGTGACGGCGGGTGCATTAAAGGGAGCGATCTTTGCAGCTAATGTCTATGAAAAATTAGGTTTTGCGGTAGTACCGAACGGTACGGAGAGCAGACATGATATTATCCAGGCGGTAACGTTTGGACAGCCGGAAGGCGTCATCGGCTTCTGCCAGGGAATTCAGGCAGCGGCTCCGGTAGACAGCCATGTGACACCGGAACCCTGGGATATGCCGGGATATGATGCACAGGTCATCATGGCGGCAGGGGCATTCGTATCCGGATCCTCCATTGAACTGTCCGCAGATGGTCCCATTAAGCCACCCTATGCCGTATATTTTCAGGGTGGACTGACCTGGCAGCATGCCAAGTTCGGCATTTTGAAATCCCTGCAGGCGTTGCTGCAGAAGGGAATCGTGACAGAAGAACAGCTAAGGCAGGCAATGTAGAACATGCCAGAAAATACGAATCCTGTAGAAAAAGCGCAAAATAAAATCCACTAAATTTGTGTACAGAAGAAGCTTTTTGTGATAGTATTAAAAGACGTATGGAAGATGGAGGCTCGCGGGGAGCACCTATCGGATCCGGAAAGTGTACACGAAAGAAAGAAGAGGAAGTAGTTTGAAGAGAATTAATTGGGTTTTGGTTGTACTGGTGCTGATCGGATTTGTGATCGGCAGATTTATAGGAACTTACTTTGACGGTACCTTTCTGAATTACGGACAAAATTTCGGACTCAGCAGTCCGGTAGAACTGAATCTTGGTTTTATCATTCTTACGTTCGGGCTGGAGTTCAATATTACCATAGCGAGTGTGATCGGTGTGATCATTTCGTTTGTGGTATATCGTTTTATCCGTTAGATATCATACGTCGGAGAAGGCAGAAGGAGACTTATGCCTGTTAAATTGACACAACAAAGTAACACTAACGCACAGCTGCCCTATGAACGATTCCAACAATTCGGACCGGAGAACCTTACGGAGGCGGAACTTCTGGCAGTCATCCTGCGGACAGGAACCAAAGATACTTCCGCAGTGGAGCTGGCAGAAAAGGTCCTGGCACTGGCAAAATATCCCAGGGAAGGACTTTTGGGTCTGCACGATGTAAGCGTGGAGGAATTGACACAGATCCGTGGGATCGGCATAGTGAAAGCAGTGAAATTAAAATGCATCGCTGAATTATCCAATCGTATGAGCCGGGCGAGAGCAAGCACCGGGATCTGTTTTACCCGTGCGGATATGGTGGCGGAATATTTCATGGAGAAGCTGCGACATAAGGATACAGAATGTGTGTATCTGCTCTGCCTGGATGCCAAGGGACAGTTGATCCGGGAGAAAAAGCTGTCGGACGGCTGTGTGAACATGGCTCTGATCTCTCCCAGAGAGATATTTTTAGAAGCATTGAAAGACAAAGCGGTGAATATCATCCTTGTGCATAACCATCCCAGCGGTGATCCGACGCCCAGCAGAGCGGACAGAGAACTTACCGACAACGTGGCCGGAGCGGGAGAACAGATGGATATTCCACTGTTAGACCACATTATTATCGGGGATAACAGGTATACTAGCTTTAAAGAACAAAAATTATTAAGATGATATAAGAAAGGAAAACGACAGTGGCAAACAACGCATTCGGTATCGACCTCGGTACCAACAATATAAAGATCTATAATCGCAATGATGACAACATTATGATCGAGAAGAATATGATTGCCATCGAGAACAAAAATACTTTATTTGCTTACGGAAACTCTGCATTTGAAATGTATGAAAAAGCGCCCAGTAATATTCATATTTCTTATCCGCTTTCCAACGGTGTGATCGCGGATATTAAAAATATGGAGACTTTGGTGAAGTATTTTATCGGAGATCTGCAAAAAGGCAATACCAAGCCTTCCGATTTCTTCATTGCGGTGCCGACGGATGTCACTGAGGTGGAAAAAAGGGCGTTCTACGATCTGGTCAAGGGAGCAAACGTAAAAGCTAAAAAGATCATGGTAGTGGAAAAGGCGGTAGCCGACGGCCTGGGACTGGATATCGATGTGAAAAATTCCCAGGGTGTGCTGGTGGTAAATGTCGGTTACGAGACCACGGAGATCTCCATTCTGTCTTTGGGTGGTATCGTATTAAGCCGTCTGATCAAGGTGGGTGGTATGAAATTTGACGATGCCATCCGTGCCGCGGTCAGAAGAGAATTCTCACTGATCATCGGTGGCAAGACAGCGGAAAATGTAAAGATTGCCCTGAAAGAACTGGAAGAAGAGGGCAAGGGTGCCATCGTATACGGCAGAGATATTGTGACCGGTCTTCCGGTAGAACGTGAGATCCCCACAAAAATGGTGGATGAGTCCCTGGAAGAGCATTTCAATACGATTATCGATAATGTAAAGGTGATTTTGGAGAGAACTCCGCCCGAACTGGCAGCGGATATTTATCGTCACGGCATTTATCTGACCGGCGGCGCATCCCAGGTGAACCATTTAGCTGAGAGACTGGCAACCGGCACCGGACTGCATGTTAATGTAGCAGAGAATCCTCTGACCAGCGTGGCAATGGGACTTGCCAAGATCATCAAGGATGATAACTATAAATCTGTAGCTTACGCAATTGAAGGGATGAGTAAATGAGCCCAGTCGTAAAAAGAAAAGGGGAGAGGTTTACTTTACCGAGTAAATATCTCCTTTTTATTTTAACTATCCTGTGTACTGTAATGATGTTGGTGACCTTCGGGACCAATGTGTTTAACCGCCCGTTTAACCGTGTGGTGGGATATGTGATCGTTCCCTTTGAACAGGGCATCGCTAAGGCGGGAGAATGGCTATCAAACCGTTCAGATGAACTGGTGCAGAACGGCACTGGCGGAGAATGAGACCTTAAAGACGAGAGTGGATGAACTGACGGAGGAGAACACGAGACTCCGCTCCGAACAGTTTGAGTTAGAGCGTTTAAGAAGCCTCTACGAGCTGGATCAGGAGTACATGCAGTACCATAAGATCGGTGCCCGGATCATCAGCAGAGATTCCGGCAACTGGTATTCTTCCTTTGTTATTGATAAGGGATCCAATGACGGACTGGCGGACGATATGAATGTTATAGCGGGGGGAGGCCTGGTAGGCCGCATTACTTCTGTGGGCCCGAACTGGTCCAGAGTGACTTCGATCATCTCCGATAATTCCAACGTCAGCGGCATGACACTGGCTACCGGGGATAACCTGATCGTATCGGGAGACCTGCAGCTTATGGCGCAGGGAGTCATTTCCTTTAGCAAACTGGTGGACAGTCAGGATGCGGTTGTGGAGGGAGATAAGGTAGTCACTTCCGATATCAGTGACAAATATCTTCCGAATATCCTGATCGGTTATATCAGCACGATCAATAAGGATACCAACAATCTGACCAAGTCGGGATATTTAACTCCGGTGGTGGATTTTGAACATCTGAGTGAAGTCCTGGTGATCACAGATAAAAAGCAACAGATTCCAAGCGGAGGAAACACGGATGGAAAATAATAGCAGTATCCTGCGAAAAGTGATTGTGACTCTGTTTGTTGTCCTGTGCTTCATTTTACAATGCAGTGTATTTAACAGCCTTGCGCTGGGAGGGATCATTCCAAATCTGATGATCATTCTGACTTCTTCTTTCGGATTTATGAGAGGGGAAAAGGAAGGACTTCTGATCGGTTTTTTCAGCGGGCTGTTATGCGATATCTTTTTTGGCAGTTTTTTAGGTTTCTATGCCATGATCATGATGTACATAGGATTTATAAACGGGAAATTCTGCAGAATCTTTTATCCGGAGGATATTAAATTGCCGTTGGCACTCATTGTGGTGAGCGATATTTCCTATGGACTGTTGTGCTATATTCTGATGTTTCTTCTGAGAGGGCGTTTTCATTTCCCGTATTATTTTACAAGAGTGATCCTGCCGGAAGCACTCTATACCATTGTTGTAACGATCGTGTTATATCCTCTGATTCTGAAAGTGAACCAGAAGCTGGAGGAAAAGGAAAAAAGGAGCGCACAGAAATTTGTTTCATGAAATAAGAGATCACATTATAAATATTGTGACCAGCAGACTGACCGTACTTACCATAATGTTTTTCTTTTTTGCCGGAGTACTGGTCTATCGCTGTTTTAATCTGCAGATCATCAATGGAGAAGAGTACCTGAATGATTTTATTCTGCAGATTGAGAAGACGAGAGATATTACCAGCACCAGAGGCCGGATCCTGGATCGTAACGGTAATGTACTGGCGGAAAATGAACTGGCTTATTCCGTGAAGATCGAGGATGTATTTGAGTCAAGCCGGAATAAAAATGCCGAGGTGAATGATGTTGTGTACCGACTGATCAAGCTGATTGAGAAAAACGGTGACAGCGTCATCACGGATTTTAAAATTGTCATTGATGAGGATGGGGATTATGTCTATTCTGTAGATGGAACCGCATTGCTGCGTTTCCAGGCGGATGTGCTTGGTTATAAGACGGTAGACAAGCTCTCTGAAGAAGAGAAGGCTATGACAGCCCAGGAACTAATGGAATACTTAAGCCGGGCAAAAGGTTTTGCTATCGGACAGTATGAGGATCCGGAAGATCGTACTTCACCTTTTATTGTCGGAAAAGGTTATACGAAGGAAGAATGGCTGCAGATGGTGACCATCCGGTATGCCATGAATCTGACCTCCTTCCGAAAATATGTGGGAACTACCGTGGCAACGAATGTCAGCGAGAAAACAGTTGCTGTCATTATGGAGAATTCCGATCAGTTAGATGGTGTTTCCATTGTGGAAGATACGGTGAGACATTACATAGACAGCAAGTATTTCGCACATATACTCGGTTATACCGGCAAAATCTCTTCCGATGAACTGACGGATCTGAATGAACAGGTGGTGGCAGAAGGCGGAAGCGAGGATGCCTATACCATTAATGATGTCGTAGGAAAAAGCGGCATTGAGTCCTATATGGAGACCACTCTGCAGGGGACCAAGGGCAGTGAAAAAGTGGTGGTAGATAATACCGGTAAGGTAATTACCATCCTGGAGCGGAAAGAGGCCCAGCCGGGAGCAGACGTCTACCTGACCATTGACAAGGATCTTACGGAAGCAGTCTACAATATTGTGGAGCAAAAACTGGCAGGCCTGGTATCCAGCAAGATTATCAATGCCAAAGAGTTTAATCTGCCGGAAAATGCGAAAAGCTCCTCAATTAAGATTCCAATCTATGATGTATATTTTACAATGATCAATAATAATATTCTGGATCGCAAACACTTTGAGGCAGAGGATGCCGGTGAAACGGAACGGGCGGTATATGCGGCATATCTGGAGTACAAGCAGGGTGTCTATGACAAACTGAATTATGAACTGACAGAAGGCGGAACTCCTTATAACAAGCTTTCCAAAGAATATCAGGTATACCAGAGCAATATCGTAAGTCTCTTAAGAGACGACGGCGTGATCATGAAGGAACTTGTAGATGACAATGATGCCACCCAGATCGCATGGGCCAAGGATGAAGTCATCTCGCTGAAGGAATATCTCCAGTATTGCATTGCCATGAACTGGATCGATGTAAGCAGGCTGGATCTGAATGAAAAGTATTCGGATTCTGCGGAAGTGTATAACAAGCTTCTGGAGTATATCATAGAGACAATTGATCATACTACGGAATTCCAAAAACGGTTTTACAAATATATGCTTTTAAATGATAAGATCACCGGAAGACAGATCTGCATGCTGTTGTGTGAACAACGTGTGGTAGATATTCCCGCAGAGGATGAAGAGGCATTGTATGCCGGTAAAATGTCGGCATATCAGTTCATGATGAACCGGATCACCAATCTGGAGATTACGCCGGCACAGTTGGCGCTGGATCCCTGCAATGCTTCGGTGGTCATAACGGATGTCAATACCGGTGATGTGCTGGCCATGGTGTCTTATCCGGGATATGACAATAACAAAATGGCAAATACTGTGGATGCGGAATATTATGCCCGTCTGAACGCGGACAAATCCAGTCCGCAGCTGAATTTTGCCACACAGTATAAGGCGGCACCCGGATCAACCTTCAAGATCGTATCCGCTACGGCGGGACTGATGGAGAACGTGATCAATCTGCAGACCAAGGTGAATTGTGTCGGAACCTTCACTGAGATCACTCCGTCTCCCAGATGTTGGAAGATCTCCGGACATGGGTATGAAAATGTGACTTCAGCGATCAAGGATTCCTGTAACTATTTCTTCTATAATGTGGGTTACCAGCTGGCAACGAGCAGCGGTAGTTACAATGAAGAAGCAGGTCTGGAGACATTGAGCAAATATGCGGATCTATACGGTCTGACCGATAAGTCCGGGGTAGAGATCGGCGAGTATGCGCCGGATGTATCTACCAAGGACCCGGTGCGTTCCGCCATCGGTCAGGGCAGTAACAGTTATACTACGGTAGGTCTGGCCAGATATGTTACCACGATTGCCAACAGCGGAACCTGTTATAATCTGACTTTGTTGGATAAAACAACGGATTCCCGGGGGAATCTTCTGAAAGAATATCATGCGGAAGTGAGAAACCAGATCGATCTGCCGCAGGAGTATTGGAATGCGTTCCATCTGGGAATGCGACAGGTAGTGGAAAATAAGAAATATTTCAGCGATCTGGCGGTAAATGTTGCAGGTAAGACCGGTACGGCAGAGCAGACGGCATCCAGACCCAACCATGCACTTTTCATCTGCTATGCCCCCTATGAAAATCCGGAGATCGCCATCGCAACGAGAATTCCTTTTGGATATTCTTCTGATTATGCAGCACAGTTTACCAGAGATATTATTAAGTATTATTACGGACTGGCAGAGGAAGATGATCTGATCACCGGCACCGCAGATTCACTGGATAATGCAGTATCCAACGAGATGTAACTATCCGGAGTCAGGTAAACACGGGCAGATGAACGTCGAATGCTGGCATTCGTAAGAGAATCTGACAGGGTTTATATGACGAAGTAACCACATTCGCAAAAGGAGAGCTTCAAAGAAGCGATTATGCGAATGTGGGACTCCGGATAGATAAATTAAAAAGACAGGTACAAGAAAATGAAAGATGCAGTATTGATCAAAAGCTTTACCAACGGAATCACGCTTTTAATGAGAGAAGATGTTTCCCTGGAGGAAATCCTGCAGGAACTTGCAGTGAAATTCACCGAGGCAAAGAATTTCTTCGGATCGTCCACCATGGCATTGTCCATGGAGGGACGTGAAGTCAGTGAAGTGGAGGAGATTCGTATTCTGGATACCATTCGGGAAAACAGTAATGTCAGGATCGCCTGTATCGTCGGTCATGATGAAGCCACGAACAAAAACTTTATTAAGGCACTCCAGCATATGGAGAAAAAGCTTTCCGGCGGTGATGAGGGGCAGTTCTATAAAGGAACTCTGAAAAACCGTGAAGTGATAGAGACGGAGAACAGCATTGTGGTCCTGGGGGATGTATACCCCGGAAGTGCTGTGATGTCAGGCGGAAATATCATTATTTTAGGAGGACTGTACGGGGAAGCTTATGCGGGCGGAACCGGCAGGGAAGACTGCTATATCGTAGCGCTTGAAATGGAGCCGGAAAGATTAAAAATCGGCGATTTCAAATATAAAACCAATGCGAAACAGTCGAAATGGGGAATACACCCCAAAGTACAACCGAAAATTGCACACCTGAAGAATGGGAAGATAGTATTTGATCCCCTTACAAAAGAATTACTGGGTTCTTTTTAAAGAATTCAGGGGACGACAAAATCAAACAGGAGGAATCCCATATGGAACAAAATGTTTCCACGGAGAAGAAAAGCTCCGAAGTCATTGTCGTCACTTCAGGAAAAGGCGGTGTAGGTAAGACCACTACATCCGCAAACGTCGGTACAGGTCTTGCGAAGGCAGGCTGTAAAGTCTGTCTCATTGATACGGATATCGGTTTACGTAACCTGGATGTGGTTATGGGGCTGGAGAACCGTATCGTATACAATCTGGTAGATGTAGTGGAGGGAAATTGCCGGATCAAGCAGGCACTGATCCGGGACAAGAGACATCCCGGACTTTATCTGATGCCCTCGGCGCAGACCAGAGATAAAACGGCGGTAACACCCGGACAGATGATCAAAGTGATCGATCATCTCAGAGAACAGTTTGATTATATTATTCTCGATTGCCCGGCGGGGATCGAACAGGGTTTCCAAAATGCCATTGCCGGAGCGGACAGAGCACTGGTAGTCACCACACCGGAAGTCTCGGCAATCCGTGATGCGGATCGGATCATAGGCTTGCTGGAGGCAAACGGTTTTAAACAGATGGATCTGATCATTAACAGACTACGAATGGATATGGTACGCAGGGGAGATATGATGTCCGCGGATGATGTGGTGGATATTCTGGCAATACCTCTCATCGGAATCATTCCGGATGATGAAAATGTGGTCATTGCCACCAATCAGGGCGAACCTTTAGTGGGAACCGATACCCCCGCAGGAAAAGCTTATTTTAATGTGGTCGAACGACTGAGGGGAAGAGAGATTCCCTTTCTGGATTTCGAAAAGGGAGTATCTTTTTGGACGAAAGTAACCGGTATTTTTCGAAAAGCATAGGAAGGGGAAGGATGAATATGAAGCATTTTTTTCGCAGGAAAAGTTCCTGCCAGGTTGCAAAAGACCGTTTGAAGATCCTTCTGATATCGGACCGGGTAAATTGTTCCCCCGAAATGATGGAACTGATCAAGGCGGACATTACCAAAGTGATTTCCAAATACATGAGAATCGATACCGACCATATGGAGATAGAGATACAGGCAAAAGGCGGCAACAAAAGCGGGAGAAATAAATCCCCCAGCCTGATTGCAAATATACCGATTCTTGATCTGCAGAAGACTGCGAAAATACCGTAAGTACATAAGAGAGAAAGGCCGGATAAATGTTTAAGAACTATAGATTGCGGGATTATGATTTTAAATTAATAATACTGGTGCTGGCCCTGTCTGCCGTGGGAATTATGACCATCGGCAGCGCGGAGCCTGCCCAGCAGAGCAGGCAGATGGCAGGAGTTGCTGCCGGCGTGGTGATTATGATCGCCCTTTCTTTTTTTAATTATTCTGTGATACTAAAATTGTACTGTCTGATGTATATCGGCAATCTGGTACTGTTGGGACTGGTCATTATAATGGGTGAGGAAGGCAACGGTGCGCAGAGATGGCTGAAGATCGGCGGACTACAGTTTCAACCTTCAGAACTTGCAAAAATTTTATTGATTTTATTCTTTGCACAGTTTATTATGAAATATAAGGAAAAGCTGAATACTTTTCGTGTGATCGCTTCAATTGCTGTACTGATGGGAGTGCCGTGGATCATGGTACTGAAACAGCCGGCACTGTCTACCAGTATTGTACTGATCTTTATCTTCTGTGTGATCCTGTATGTCGGAGGCATCAGTTATAAGCTTGTCTTCGGAGCATTGGCGGTAGCGATACCGGCGGTGGTGATACTGGTATCTCTGGCAATGCAGCCGGATAGTACCATATTGGAAACTTACCAGAAAAATCGTATCCTTGCCTTTGTAAATCCGGAAGAATATTCCACGGATCTGGCATACCAGCAGCTGAACTCCGTGATGGCAATCGGATCCGGCGAACTGGATGGCAAGGGATATAAAAACAATGAGATCACATCGGTGAAGAACGGCAATTTCCTGTCGGAAGCGGAAACCGATTTCATATTTGCGGTAATCGGTGAAGAGTTCGGATTTAAGGGAAGTATAGTAGTCATTATTCTTCTGTTGCTTACGGCAATGGAGTGTATTTCCGTAGCAGTAAGGGCTAAGGATGTCGCGGGGACTATTATTGCGGCGGCCATGGGGGGACTGATCGCATTCCAGAGTTTTGTAAACATAGGAGTGGCTACATTTATTCTACCAAATACGGGACTTCCTTTACCGTTTGTAAGTTACGGACTGACATCTTTGCTCAGTCTGTATATAGGAATGGGTATTGTACTGAATATTCGACTGCAGGCAAGGAAAAGCTGAGAATAATAGAAGAAAAGAAGGGGTATAGAATATGAACATTGCACTGATCGCACATGATGCCAAAAAGAAATTGATGCAGAACTTTTGCATTGCATATCGTGGAATCCTGAGTAAAAATGAATTATATGCAACCGGTACCACCGGACGACTGATCGAAGAGGTTACGAATCTCAATGTTCACAAATACCTGGCCGGACACTTGGGCGGAGAACAGCAGATTGGTGCGCAGATTGAGCATAATGAAATTGATCTGGTAATTTTTTTGCGGGATCCGCTGGCACCGAAGGCACATGAACCGGACGTGAGCAATGTAATGCGTCTCTGTGATATGCATAATATTCCACTGGCAACAAATCTGGCAAGTGCTGAACTGTTGATCAAGTCCTTAGACAGAGGAGATTTAGAGTGGCGTGAAATGTATAAATAGATTTTGCAGAATACGATTTTCCTGCATAGCTGCGTTACTTTGCGTGTTTCTGCTTACAGGCTGCGGCAATATTTCCTATACATTTCCGTACAATGTAAATTCCAATGTCAGCAGCTTTAATGTGCTGGCGGGAACCGGCACCGGGAAAGCAGATGCGTTTGCATCGGATCTCTGTGTGGTTACGGAAGACCGAATGGGGGATGGAAGCGTGGATATGACGCAGGCATCCGCGGCAGTGCTGTTTGATGTGAACAACCGTGAAGTGTTGTATTCCAAAAATGCACATGAAAGATTATATCCGGCCAGCCTTACCAAAGTGATGACTGCACTGGTGGCTCTGAAAAACGCATCCCTGGATACGGTGCTTACAGCTACGGATTCCGTGAAGATCAATGAATCCGGGGCCCAGCTGTGCGGGCTGAAGTCCGGAGATACTATGACACTTGATCAGGCATTACATATTCTTTTAATGTATTCGGCCAATGATGCAGCTATGCTGATTGCGGAAAATGTTGGCGGAAGTGTGGATCATTTTGTGGAAATGATGAACGAAGAGGCTATGCGGCTTGGGGCGACCAACACCAGCTTTGCCAATCCCCATGGACTTTCGGATGACAATCATTTTACCACCGCATATGACCTTTACCTGATTTTCAATGAAGCTATCAAATATGATTCTTTTAATGAAATCATTCATATGACTTCTTATCAGACAACCTTCTACGACAAGGACGGCAAGGCAAAAGAGCTTACGGTGAATAATACCAACCGTTTTTTGAAAGGTGACTTCAATGCGCCGGAAAATATTACCGTCATCGGCGGTAAAACCGGTACGACCAATGCGGCCGGACATTGCCTGATTCTGCTGTCCAGAGATGTGAACGGCGCACCGTATATATCCGTTATATTGAATTCATCGGCCAGCGATGTCCTATATCCTGAGATGGTACAATTGCTGGAGCAAATCAACAAATAGATGTTGTTTTTTAAGGGTATATAAACTATAATAAAGTAAATAGGTTGCGTGAATTCCTATAAATTTTACGACAGGAGGGTTACACCAATGGTTCAGTTGATTGTAGGCAAAAAGGGTAAGGGCAAGACAAAGCAGCTGTTGGACAAAGTAAACAGCGAGGTAAAGGATATTTCGGGCAGTATCGTATATCTGGACAAAAGTACGAAACATATGTATGAACTGAACAACAAGGTGCGTCTGATCGACGTTTCCCGTTATATGATCGAGAATGCGGACGAATTTTTAGGGTTCGTGTGCGGTATCATTTCTCAGGATCATGATCTGGAACAGATGTATTTTGACAGCTTTCTGAAGATTGCAGCACTGGAAGGCAAAGATATTTCAGCTGTGATTGAGAAGCTGGACAAAATGAGCGATTTCTTCCAGGTAGATTTTATCCTCAGCGTATCGATGGATGAATCCGAATTACCGGAGACTGTTAAGGATAAGATCATCGTATCTTTGTAAGAAAACGTATTATAATTTTCACGTATGAGAAGCCTCGGATGCCAACCGGGGCTTCTCAAGTGTAAAGGAGGTTTCCTGATGGCAGAACGACAGAATAAAGTAAAAAAATACAGAAAACCTCTGAACCTTAATATCGGCATGCTTATTTTTGGTGCCATTTTTATTTATGTGATCATTTGTGTGATCATGTATTTTCAGACAGATCACATTGTCCGTTATGAAGTAACAGAAGGCTCTCTTGCTACAAATAATATTTACAAAGGAATTGCCATCCGCAAAGAAGAGGTAGTCAGCACGGATACTGCAGGGTATGTGAATTTTTATGCGCGAGAGGGAGAGCGTGTCGCTAAGGGAGATACGGTATATATTGTTGATGAGACCGGACGGCTGAGTCAGGAATTAGAAGATGCCAGCCTTGGGGAAAACACCCTGAGTAATCAGGAACTTTCCGAGTTCCGAAATGAAATTGTGAATTTTATGCATGGGTATGATGATGTTACTTATGAAAGTACCTATGATTTTAAATATTCATTAAAAAATACGGTATTAAAACTGGCAAATGTAAATATGCTGCAAAGCATAAAAAATGAAAACGGCGGTTCAACAGCCAATATTGTCAATTTTTGCTATGCACCCACCACGGGAATCGTAGCTTATTGGACGGATGGCTATGAAGGCCTGACGGTAGAAGGTGTGACGGAGGCTGTTTTTGATCATAAGGACTACGAGAAAAAACAGATGCTGGGTAATGAACTGATGGCAGTGGGAGATCCAGTGTACAAGCTGTCTACCGATGAGAACTGGTCTGTGGTGATCCCCATAGATGCGGAACGTGGTGCCCAGATCCAGCAGGAAGATTATGTAAAGGTCCGTTTTCTGAAGAACCAGTATGAATCCTGGGGGCAGGCAAAGCTGTTCACCGGAAGTGACGGGAACACTTTTTTGTCTCTTACCTTTACCAATTCTATGGTAACATTTGTATCCGATCGTTTCCTGGATATTGAGCTGATCTTAAACGATGAGACGGGACTGAAGATCCCGAATTCCTCTATTGTGGAGAAAGAATTTTTCCTGATCGACGAAGACTTCGTTTCGACGGATGAAAACACGGGGACCCAGGGTGTCATCAGACAGTGCTATCTGGAAAACGGCAATATATCCAGTGAATTCGTGGAGACGGATGCCTATAGCTATGATGAGACGGAAGGCGTGTATTACATGGATACTTCCGTGCTTAAGGCGGGAGATGTTCTGTATAAGACGGACAGTCAGGATACCTATACGGTGAGCAAACGTGCAACGCTGATCGGCGTGTATAATGTCAACAAGGGATATGCGGATTTCAAACAGATCAATATTCTGTATCAGAATGATGAGTATTCCATTGTGAGGGCAAACACAACCTATGGTCTGAATGTATATGACTATATAGTCCTGGACGGTTCGGCGGTATCGGATGATCAGATCATTACGAATATTAAGAAGACCGGTACCAATAAGACGGATACCACGGTCAGTGGTGATGATATGGCCCCGGAGAACAGTCCGGTGCCGGAATGGTAAGATAAGCTGGAAAGGACGGCGGATATTTAAAATGCAGACGACTGAGCAGAGCAAAACACTGGCAAAAAATTATAATGCCGTAAAGGAAAATATAAAAAAAGCCTGCGAACAGGCAGGCAGATCACAAGAGGAAGTTACTCTATTGGCGGTAAGCAAGACAAAGCCGGTGGATATGCTTATGGATGTCTACCATGCGGGTGCCAGGGACTTCGGAGAGAATAAAGTACAGGAACTGGTGGAAAAGATACCACAGCTGCCTTCGGATATCAGATGGCACCTGATCGGACACTTACAGCGTAATAAAGTAAAATATATTGTGGACAAGGTCTACCTGATCCACAGTGTGGACAGTCTCAGACTGGCAGAGGAGATCAGCAGGGAAGCTGTGAAGAAACAGGTGGAAGTTAATATTCTGATTGAAGTCAATGTGGCACAGGAAGAGAGCAAGTTTGGTACCACAACAGAAGAGACCGAAAAACTGGTTCGCGATATTTCGTTTTTACCAGGTGTACATATTAAGGGACTTATGACTATCGCTCCTTTTGTTGAAGACCCGGAGGAAAACAGGATATATTTTCGGAAACTTAGGCAATTAGCTGTTGACATCGGAAATAAAAACATTGATAATGTTTCTATGAGCATACTTTCCATGGGAATGACTGGAGATTATACGGTGGCAGTACAGGAAGGTTCTGCAATCGTCAGAGTCGGAACCGGTATTTTCGGAGAGCGAGATTACAGTAAGACGATATAAAGAATATTTTAAGAAGATTTTAATAAAGGAGACTCGTAAACATGGGTGTAATGGATAAGTTTCTGAATTATATGAAACTGAACGATGAAGAAGATGAAGGTTTCTATGATGACGATTATCTGGATGATGAGGAAGAAGTAGAGCCTGTGAAAAAGTTCGGCGCTGCCAAGAACAGACAGCAGGCACAGGATGAGGAGGCTCTGGATGATAAGGGAAAGCGTACTTCACAGCCCAAGGTTACTCCGATCCATCGTACCGTTACCAAGAAAATGCCCGGAACCGGCATGGAAGTCTGTGTGATCAAACCTACTTCTGTAGAGGATGCACGGGAGATTACAGAGACACTTCTGGCGAACCGGACAGTGGTACTGAACCTGGAAGGTCTGGATGTGGATATCGCACAGAGGATCATTGATTTTACTTCCGGATCCTGTTTTGCGATCTCAGGTAATTTACAGAAAATATCGCATTATATATTTATCATCACACCGGCAAGCGTAGATATCTCCGGTGATTTTCAGGATATTTTCGGTGGCGCCGGATCCTTTGAAATGCCTATTAACAACGGAATGTCATAAAATGTCATAAACGGATAACTTCCTGCAGCTGGCTGTAGGAAGTTTTTTAAAAGAAAAAGAAGGAAAACACAGAAAGAACGGTTTGGAATCAAACCGGAGGGTGAAAATATGGCACAGAGATTACCGGTGCTTTACAACAAAAAGCCTTGCTACGATATTGTATTTCAGCAGTCTTTTGACGACTTATGGGAAGAACTTCAGGAACTGGGCGCTTCTGAGAAGAAATTATGTATTGTCACAGATTCCAGAGTGGATGAACTGTACGGAGCGCAGGATGCAGAA
>ENA-ORTU01001051-ORTU01001051.1-human-gut-metagenome-genome-assembly--contig:-NODE-1051-length-29810-cov-6.054041_pt1 | contig 29810 bp, 38 predicted proteins | sample MGYA00241910_ERZ509184 | MGnify/ENA primary metagenome ERZ509184 (study PRJEB26280, sample SAMEA2338847) | human gut metagenome | biome: human gut; feature: human-associated habitat; material: faeces... | reverse complement strand
CTCCGTTTCGGTCGTTGCTAAACGAGTGCCACTGGCACTCAGCAACCTCCGTTGAAGGACTAACTGCCTACCGTTCTGGTAGCACCCATGCCCTGATTATAACAGACTGAAACTGTCGGCGCAATATGTAGCTTCTATCATCGAGTAATCAATCGTAGCATAACAAATGAAAAAAAGAGAGTTGTGTGTTTTCACGAAATAGCCGGTAAGAAGTAACATCCTTAACCAAAATCATCTAGGAAGTGTAATATAAGAAAAGGATAATGCATGAGTAAAAGAAATAGAAAATCAAATAGAAAAAAGAAAAATAAGACAGGAAATATCATTTCCACTATCATATTAATCATAGCTGTCTGTGTATTTGTGTTTGCTGCATATCAGTTACTCCTTAATGTTCTCCCGTATTATCAGGGCGGGAAAGACTATGATAAGGTAAAGGCACTTGCAGTTCAGACAGATAGCAAAGACGATAAGGATGCAAAAACTTCAGGTGAAGAACAAGTAGGGGAAGCAGCTTCAGGATTCAAAGTAGATTTTGCAACACTATTGGAGATGAATCCGGATACAGTAGCGTGGATTCGATTTGATGAGCCATCGATTATCAGTTATCCAGTAGTAAAAAGCCAGGATAACAATGAATATTTGACAAAGACGTTTACAGCAAATGACAATAAATTGGGGGCAATCTTTATGGATAAAGACTGTGCATCAGATTTTTCGGGAAGAAATACGTTAATCTACGGACATCATTTGAATTATGGCGGGGAGATGTTTTCGAGATTAAATGAATATGCGGATGAGAGCTTTTGCAAGGCACATCCATATTTCTATATTTACACACCGGATGGAAAAACGAGAACATATCAGGTGTTCAGTGCAGGTGTGGTCAAAGATACGGCAGACAATTATATACTGTCCTATGCGACAGATGAGGATTTTATGAAATATATTGAACTGTGCAGGAGCACATCTAATTATGCTGTGGATGTAGAGGTAAATGCACAATCCAAGATTGTAAGTTTGTCTACATGTACGAATGTGAATGAAGATGAAAGATTTTTGTTACAAGGCGTATTGGTAGAAGAAAAATAATTGCAAGTCACAGCAGGCTGTGGCTGATAACGAAAAAATAGGAGGAGAGGCATGGAAGATCGTTTTGCGGTAGGAGACATTATCCGGATGAAGAAGCCACACCCATGCGGAAGTCATGAATGGGAGATTCTTCGTGTGGGAGCGGATTTTCGTTTGAAATGTGAAGGCTGCGGGCATCAGGTTATGGTGTCTAGAAAATTGGTTGAAAAAAATACAAAAGAAATACGAAAAAAGGCTTGAAAGAAATAGAACACTATGATAAAATAGCAAATTGTGACATGCCGTTTAAATAAACGGTTGAAAACATTTCCTTGCTCTCGTGCAAAGTCGAGGGCCAGAGACCAAAAGGAGGTAAAAACACATGAACAAGTATGAATTAGCTGTTGTTGTCAGCGCTAAAATCGAAGACGACGCTAGAGCAGAAGTCATTGAAAAAGTGAAAGATCTGATCACTCGTGTAGGTGGTAATGTAACAGACGTCGATGAATGGGGTAAGAGAAGATTTGCTTACGAAATTCAGAAGATGAAAGAAGGATTCTACTACTTCATCCACTTCGAGGCTGAGAGTACTGTTCCTGCAGAGTTGGAACAGCGTATCCGTATCATGGATCACGTTCTCAGATATTTATGCGTTAGACAGGATGCATAATAGAAAGAGGTATATATGAACAAGGTAGTTTTGGTAGGAAGATTAACCAGAGACCCGGAAGTTAGATATTCTCAGGGTGACAGCTCAACAGCAGTTGCCAGATATACATTAGCAGTAGACCGCAGATTCAAAAGAGATAATGAGCCAAGCGCAGATTTTATTCCGTGTGTTGTGTTCGGTCGGTCAGGTGAATTTGCAGAAAAATATTTCCGTCAAGGAATGCGCGTTTCCGTTTCCGGTCGTATCCAGACAGGAAGCTATACAAATAAGGATGGCGTAAGAGTCTACACTACTGAGGTAATCGTAGAAGAACAGGAATTTGCTGAAAGCAGAGCAGAGAGTGAAGCGAACAGAGGTGCGTTCCACCAGTCAGCTCCTAGCCAGGCAGCACCATCACCAAGCGTTGATGCCGGAGATGGCTTCATGAATATTCCAGATGGAATCGATGAGGAGTTACCGTTTAACTAAAGTCTGACTTCCAAAAGAATAATTATGGAGGTAAACGAAATGGCTTACGAAAAAGGTAGCAAACCAGAAGGCGGCTTCAAGAGAAGAGGTCCAGCACGCAGAAGAAAAAAAGTTTGCGTATTCTGTGGTAAAGAAAATAACGAAATCGATTACAAAGACGTTGCAAAATTAAAGAAATATGTTTCTGAAAGAGGAAAAATTCTTCCAAGAAGAATCACAGGAAACTGTGCAAAACATCAGAGAGCTCTTACAGTAGCAATCAAGAGAGCAAGACACATTTCTTTGATGCCATACGTCCAGGACTAAGCCTTATAAATAGGGCGTTTGCGAACAGGTTTATCCAATTTTACACCACTTTTACACCAATTGTGGGATAAAAATTGGAGGTAACGAATTCGAAAAGATCTAGAACCGTCATTACGTGTGTAATGGCGGTTTTTTACTAAAAATATCTGAACAAATCATATCAATAAAAAATCGAAAAAACATCACCCAAACAAGATAATATATAATTCCAAATAAAATGGTAATTGGTGTCTCATTTTCAAATTCAAAGGTTTGAAAGGAGAAAAGACCATGAAACAAAACACAGCGTTAAGAGCAAGCAATTCAAAGAATCACACACACATTATTTTCAAAAATCAGGAGCACGAAGAATTCTACTATTCTTCACTAAAGAACTGCAGATATCAAGACAGTTATCATGAAGCATTATGTTACTGCCTTGGGATATCCGATGATACAAGACAGAATGTAAATCGTATTTATGATTTCACAACTGGGTATATCAAGCCGGAATGTCTGCATGATGGGTGGCAAACAAGCGGTTCATTAAAAATCGTTCGTTTAGCCTTTAATCTCTATACAGATGGGGTACCGACAGTGGAAGAAGATGACAGCCATGAGGAGCAGTTAGATGAATGTAGACAATATAGTGTTTCTGATTTATTTTGTTGCAGTTATGCAAAATACTTCTGGCAGGCAATTGGACTTCGGTATCCGGAATACGTAAATTATCGTTCAATGGAGGAAATCTTATATGGTCAAAGTGAGATTGCAGGGAACAAAACAAGATATTAATTGGTTTATTGAAAGAGTATTAAAAAATAACAATGAGGTAAAAGTCTTAGATATTTCTGAGACTTATGCCAACAAAGGGACAAACAGATTTGTTCGATTGTATTCAGAAGTAGAAAAGGCTAAGTAGCAGGAGGAAATAGTGTATGTGTAGAGTAATTGCAATTGCAAACCAAAAAGGAGGCTGCTCAAAAACAACAACCAGTATCAATCTGGGAGTAGGACTTGCCCGCTTGGGAGAAAAAGTACTTTTGGTAGACAATGATCCGCAAGGTCATATGACAATGGGGTTGGGATTTCCAAAGAATCTGAGAGTGACGTTAAAGACGATGATGGAAAATATTATCATGGGTGTAGAGTTTGATCCTAAAGAGGGAATTCTACATCATTCGGAGGGCGTGGATTTAGTGCCTGCTAATAAACTGCTCACAGGGATGGACATGTCTTTGATTTCAGTGGATGACCGAGAAAATGTATTGAAGGAATATTTGGAGTTATTGAAAGACGAGTATTCATATATCATCATTGATTGTATGCCGTCTCTTGGTATGCTCACGGTAAATGCGATGAGTGCAGCTGACAGCGTTCTGATACCGGTTCAGCCACAATATTATGCTGCAGACGGTCTGGTAGAACTTTTAAAAGTGATAAAAAATATCAAGAAAAGATACAATCCGAGAATTGAAATTGAAGGAATCCTGTTTACGATGGATAATTGTCGTTATAACAATTCAAAGAGAAATAAGAAAGCGATTTGTGATGCATACGGAAATGAGCTGAATATTTTTCAAGATTCAATTCCAAGATTAGAGGCGATTGCCGAGACTGCTTCGGAAGGAATCAGTATATTTGAATATGCAGAAAATAGTAAAGGGGCAGACAGCTATGGAAGACTGGCAGAGGAGGTGTTGAATCATGGCAAGAAGAGTAAATAAAGAGATTCAACTTACGTCCTATGAGGATTTGCTTGGTGTTGAAGAAAACGAAGTTCTGTCAGATCAGATTATGGAGTTGCCAATTTCCGAATTGCATGATTTTAAGAATCATCCATTTCAAGTCAGAGAAGATGACGAGATGGAAAAGCTTTCGGAGAGTGTCAAAGAATATGGTGTACTAAACCCTGCATTGGCAAGACCAAAAGTGGATGGTGGATATGAACTGATTTCAGGACACAGAAGAAAACTGGCGAGTATAAGAAGTCATAGAGAAACCATGCCGGTCATTGTAAGGGACTATAGTGACGATGAAGCGGTGGCAATTATGGTGGATTCGAATATTCAAAGGGAGAACATTCTTCCGAGTGAAAAAGCCTACGCATATAAGATGAAATCAGAAGCATTGAAGCATCAAGGCATAAGTAGTGGCTACAAGGAAAACACCTCTTCTATTATTGGAAAAGAAGCCGGAGACAGTGGGAGAACGGTTCAGCGTTACATTCGATTAACAGAATTGATACCGGAATTGTTGGAAGCAGTAGACAAGGAAAAAATCAAGTTTATGCCAGCAGTATTCTTATCATATTTAAGTCAGAGTGAACAACAGTGGGTAAGTCAATGTATTACGAAAAATAGATGTGGAGTTTCGATTGATAAAGCGAAGAAATTAAAGGAATACAGCGAAGCAAATGAATTGACAGAGCTGGCGGTCGAATTAATTTTGTTAGGTGAAAAAAGAGAAGTTATGAGTGTGACATTGCCAGAGAAGCGGATTCGACAGTACTTTCCAAAGGAGTACGGAAAGGAACAGATAGAAAATATTATCATTTCTCTTCTGGAACAGTGGAAGCAGAATGAGGAAAGGGGAGAAGCGCATGGAGCCGATACAGTTTGACTATTTTCGTGGGCTTGAAGCAGAGCAATACAACTTCTATCGGGTGCCGAAGATATTGTTTACAGGAGAGTGCTTTCGCGCTCTCTCCTGTGAGGCAAAGGTGTTATACGGTCTGATGTTGGACCGTATGAACCTAAGTATAAAAAATCAGTGGATTGATGAAGAGAATCGACCGTATATCTTCTTTACGATTGAAGAAATTATGGAGTTTCTCGATTGCAAAACGCAAAAAGCAACGAAGCTGATGAAGGAACTGGATACGGAATCGGGTATTGGTTTGATAGAAAAGAAACGATTAGGTATGGGAAAACCGAATGTAATTTATGTAAAGAATTTCATGGTAAAGTCGAATGTAGAACCTAAATCAAAAGAAAAAGAGCCTGAAACCCCAGAAAACACGCAGACTTTTGAAAATCAAAATTCAAGAATTTCGGAAATCAAAAATCAAGACTTTCGAGAATCAAAAATCAAGACTTTTGAAAATCAAAATACAGGACTTTTGAAAATCAAAAATCAAGACTTTCGAGAATCAAAAATCAAAACTTTTGAAAATCAAAGTTCAAGAAATTTGAAAATCGAGAATCAAGAATTTCGAAAATCAAAATGTAATAATACTGATAATAATAAAACTGATTATAGTGAGACTAATCCTATCCATCTATCTGCAGATTCTGCACAGCAGAAAACTGAAGGGCGGGATTTGATGGATGAGGTGCAGATTTACACCGATATTGTGAAATCCAATATCGAGTATGACATCGTTTGGATAAACACGCCAGAGAAGGATCGAAAGTATGTAGATGAAATGGTGGAGTTGATGGTGGAGATGCTTTGCATCAAAAAGGATCCCATCCTCATTGCCGGAGCGGAATATCCTTGTCAGCTTGTGAAGAGCAAGCTGTTGAAGATTGACTCTTCGCACATTGAATACATTTTGTGGAGCTTAAAGAAGAATACCACAAAGATTCGAAACATCAAGGCATACTTGCTGACCTGTATCTTCAATGCTCCGTCTACGATTCACAACTTCTATCACGCAGAAGTGAATCATGACCTATGCGGAGCGGGGGTGTGAAATACATAAAAACAATTGAATAACGAGAAAGGAATGGAAATGCTGCAGTTGGATGAAGACCAGATTAAGGAAACCCTGAAACACTACCAAGAAATCACGCAGCAAATCCATGCTCGTGTTTTAAGTATCCGTCAAATGATGGATGAAACAAACAATCAGCTGATTGAGATTGCATCGTATCCCAAAATAGACTTTGGCAAAACCAGTACTCGATGTGGTACACGGAAAGATTTACTGGATGTCTATGAACGATATCAAGAGTTGATTGAAGAAAAAGAGGAGAACTTTGCAGAAGAGCTTCGGGAGCTGCTTGTCCGAGCGGAAAGTGTAAAGCGGGTATATTTATGCTATCAGGCACTTGGAAATGAAGCCTATGAGATTGTAGACAAGCTGTACATCAAAAAGATTCCGTATAAAGCAGTGGAAGCGGAGTCGGGTTTGAATCACCGGATTTTTGAGGAGAAGAGAAAACTGGCAATCAAGGAAATACAGAGGCTCTATGAAAGTGACCGGTCGGATATGCAGATTGTCAGATATTCGAATCAGCGAAGCCACAAGAAAAAACGAACTGTGGTGGAAGTCGATGGACAGATGTCGATGATGGATTTTATGAATCAAGAGAAAGCAGAAACAGAGAGTAAAACAGGAAACGGTTGAGGAGATGAGAAAGATGAGTTGGAATGAACATCAGCCAGTGAAGCTGGATTGGATGAAAGAGTATTATGAAACAGAACGAATCTATAAACAGAACCGGACAAGAGTATACATCCTGTTTGGCATTGGGATGCTGCTCAATCTTGGTCTGTGGATCTGGTATGCAAAAGCTGAAGGCTATCATCCGGTGTTGGAGCAGCTACAAATAATCAGCCCGACTTGGAAGAACCAGTTTTTCCTGTATCTGGACGAATGGAAGAGAAGTGATATTGGGATGCGGATGTTTGGTTCAGTTATTCTGCTTGGAATGGTCGTTGGGAGAATATACAGGATATTGTGTCAAATCGGATTTCTCTTTGGTATCTGGTGGGTATGGAAACGATTTTGGCAGAAAAGTATGTTGATTTGCATGCTTTCCATTCTGTTTTGCTTTATAACCATCTGGTTCTACCTTGGTGCAGCCTATGTGATTGCGGGACCGGTGATGTTATGTGAGTTTATGAAACTCCATACACAAAAAGTAAAACGAGAGGTACATAAAAAAGCAATTGATGTATGTAAGGATTCAAAGTGAAAAGTAAAGAGTGAATGCACGGAATAGTGGTGCATAGAGAAGGAATCGTCAGCTGTTTTGATGATTCCTTTTTTGCTGCAAAAATTCAGAAGAGAAAGGAATTATCATGCGAAAAGAGTGTTCTCGAAGCCCACCCATAGATACGACAAGGGAATAGAAAAGCCTGTCTGAGAAAACAGACTGGTTTCGGAAAGGAGAAAAGATGAAGAAAAAGAAACGAGTGCAGGAGATTTTGATTGTCCTCTTTGCGTTTGTAATGCTCGTCCTGTTTGTTGCTGCAGGAAGGATTGTTACCTATGCAAAAGAATCCAAAGAGGATACAGTCAAGAATAAACGCACGGAAGATATTTATTACTTTACCGAAGATACCGATTATTCGAAGATTGAACGATGTGAGTATTCGGAGATTGACTGGACGAAGTACGGAAACAATGGAATCAAAGATGAAGGAACCAAAGAATATCTGGAAAGTATGGGGATTGATGCGGAGAAAGATGAAACCTATGGAGTCACACTGGCAAACAAACTTGCAAGTATGCCGATGACCATGGGGATTGCAGAAGACTGGGCAGTAGGAACGGTTCACTGGGGCATGTGTGATATCACATCCAGTTGGTTTGTTCCATCCGAAGGGCAGTCCTATTTTACCCTTGGAAATTTCCGTGATGGGCTGGAAGGTGTGGAGATGATCGGGGCGGGATGGTGCGCAGACCATACCGCAGCAGAACCGGCGGCAGGTCATCAGGTTATTAGTGTTATGTGTACCGTTACAAGTGTAGATCCCTCAACCGGATGGATTTACATGAATCTGTATCTGACTCCGTATGACGCAACGACCGGACAATCAAACCAATGGGGATTGATCGGATATCAGCATATTTCAGCCAATGTGCGTGTTAGAAAGCCGTTCAACGGAACTGCAAAGATTATCAAGAAATCGGCAAAATCTGAAGTTACCCTTAACAACAGTGGATACAGTCTGGAAGGTGCATACTATGGGATCTGGAAGAACCGAGAATGCACCGATGGAACGGGTTTGAGTTTTACAACCAATGCAGATGGTGTGGGAGAGTTGAACGGAACATTACCGGCAGGAACTTATTACATCAAGGAATTAACGGCGCCAACCGGATATGCGTTGGATCCAACCATTTATACCATCAACATTCAGGCAAATGGAACAGCCACGTTGAATGTGTCAGATACGCCGATCATGAATCCGTTGGGAATCCTGTTGGGAAAGGTGGACGCAGCCACCAATCAGAACAAACCAGCCGGAAGTGGGACGCTAGAGGGTGCACTGTTTACAGTGAAATATTATGACGGTTACTACGATTCGGATCCGGCAGCACAGGGAAAGAATGCAAAGAAAACATGGATATTCCGAACAAATAATGAGGGTGTTTGTTATTATGACAATTCCTATCTGCAAGGTGGAAGTGATGAGCTTTATCTGAATCTGGATGGAAAAGCAGCTCTGCCATTGGGAACCGTGACCATTCAGGAAACGAAGTCACCTAGTGGATATCAGAAAAATGACACGATTTATACGGTGAAGATTACAGAGGATGGGAAGGACAGCGCATCGGTGCAGACCTACAATAAACCGACTGTTCCAGAAACATCCTTGGACTTGGAACTGACTAAAAAGCTGAAAGGCACAGAGATTATGATTCCTGGGGCAAAGTTTAAGCATACGCTGCCAAACGGCACAACCGAAATCCTCACAACAGATGGAAAAGGCAAGGCAGTGTTTCAAGGACTGACCTGGGGAAAACATATCATTGAGGAAGAGTCTGTTCCAGAGGGATACACCAAGAATCCGGGAAAAATCGCGTTTACCGTCGGGGAAGACAATACAATTCGAGTGACAGAGAATACAGCAACGGATCTGACTGGAAAGATGACATTTACCGTGAAATCAGATGGAAACGCAAGTCTGGTAGTAGAGGATACCTATGCACCTTATCGGCTTCATTTAACGAAAGAGAATGAAACCGGAAAGAAGCTACAGGGGGCAGAGTTTACCCTGTATTCAGACAAGACTTGTACAAAAGAGGTTGCCAAAGGAACGACGACAGAAGATGGCACGTTGGAATTTCAGAACCTGCAGGTGGAAACGAAGTATTACCTGAAAGAAACAAAAGCTCCGAAAGGATACCGGATTCCGGTCAATCCAGACGGAAGTGCAATCGTGTATGAAATCTATACAAAGAGTAATCCACTGGAATATGTCTTTGAATATTATGTAAATGGAACGAAGCATACAGAAAAAGACGGCATTTATGCGATTACAGGAACAAAAGGAAATAGAATTGTAAATCTGACTGTTGTAAATGATACCGGAGTTCAGATGCCGGAGACAGGAAGCCCGCTGACGCTGTTACTTGTTCTGGCAGGAACAGGATGTATGGCAGGGGCATTGATTTACGCTGTGAGAAAAGGAAAGAAAGAGGATTGTGAGAATGAAAAGAAAAACTAAACGAAATATGGTAATGTTGTTGACTGGAACACTGGCATTTACCGGGCTGGTAGCGGAGCTTCCGTATTCCATGTTTTCAGACAATCTGTCGGTGGTAAAGGCAGCTGCAGAAGGTCAGGTGTATAACACACAGAATGGCGTGGCAACATTGGGAACCGGAACTGCCGGGATTACCATTGCCGGAAACAGTGGACAGACCTTGATTGGGAAGCGGTTCAATGTCTATAAGCTGTTTTATGCAGAGAATTCAAGAGATGGGGAATCCATCAATTACACCTTCAATCCCACCTATGAACAGGCATTGAAAAATGTGGTTGCAAAGGCACTCTCTAAAGATGGAAAACAGACAAGTGCCGATCAGGTGACCGAGTACATGGTAATTGATTATATTCAGACCTTGAATACCAATCCGGTAGAAGGAACCCAGACAGACCAGACCTTAGAAGGTTCTTACAGCCTGTTCCGATATTTTGTGGAAGAGGTACGAAATGAGATTGCAGCATTAAACGTCGTACCGGATATGGTGAATGTAAAAAATGTCCGAAACGACAACACCGTTCGGCTGGCTGGATTGGATTATGGATATTATGTTATTGACGAAGTCAGTGCGGTGGAGAATACTCATTCTGCAAGCTCCCTTTGTATGGTGGATACCGCCAATCCAACAGCAGAAATCACCATCAAGTCGGATTATCCAAGTGTGACCAAGAAGATTCAGGAAGACGATAAAAATGCTGATATTACAGATGCAGATCGCTGGAATGACATTGGAGATTATGAAATCGGGCAGACCGTACCTTATCGTTATGATTCCAATATCCCAAATATGAATGGATATGATACTTACTATTATGCATGGTATGACAAGATGGATGAAGCACTTACGTTCCATCCAAAGTCGGTGAAGATTTCCATTACCGGGAAAGATGTAGCGGGAAAAGATAAAACGTACACGTTAAAAGAGGGCGAATATCTTGTAACAACAGAAGGAATCGGAGATGAAACATTTAACATAGTTGTCAATGATATCAAAGCGATCGTAGACCGGGAATTCGATCAGATGAATGATCTGGGGGAAAATGTATACGGTCAGTCCGTGCTGCTGACTTACAATGCGACGTTGAATGAGAAGGCAGCCGACCACATCGGACGTCCGGGATTCGAAAATGACGTTCGCTTGGAATTCTCAAACGATCCGGATTCAACCGGTGTAGGCAAAACAGGATTTACGCCATGGGATACCGTTGTGTGCTTTACTTATAAGCTAAATGTAGAGAAGCTCAATGACCATCAGAAGACCCTTGCAGGTGCAAAATTCCGTCTGTATTCCGATAAGGAATGCAAAAACGAAGTGTTTGTGAAGAATGCAGAGAATGGAACCGGATATGTTGTAATCAACCGGGATACGCTTGGAGGAACCGACCATACCGGAGGAACAACACCAACAAATGCAGTGGAAATGGTATCAGCAGAAGATGGAACTTTTGTTATCTATGGATTGGATGGCGGCACCTACTATCTGAAAGAAACAGACGCACCGGATGGCTACCGTCTTCTGACAACACCGATCACACTGACGGTAAAACCAACATTTACTGCAAGCCGTGATACTTATGTGAAAGGAAATGGAGCAACGGAAGATACGTTGCAGAAGCTGGAAGCAAGTGCACACATTGAAAGCTTTTACGACGGATTACTCGGAAAAGAGGATCAGGCACTGACAACAGATGTGGCGGAGGGTTCGATGAATATGACTGTCATCAATAAGGTTGGAAAGAAACTTCCGGTGACAGGTACATCTGCAGTTCTGATTATGCTCACTGCAGGTGCTGCTGTGATGACAGGTGCAGTTGTGAAGAGTCGTAAGAAGAAAGAAGAGCTGTAGAAAGGATGACAAATGAATAGAACATGAGGCATTAGAGCAGTTTTCCTGATTGGATTTCTGCTCTGTTGTTTTCCAATTGTCAATAACGTGATTGAGCAGCGGCATCAGGCAGATGCCGTTGCAACCTATCAAAAAGCAGCAGACAAAAGCGAAGATAAATTGGAACAAATGCTTGCAAAGGCGAAAGAGTACAACGATATGCTTTACCAGTCAGAGGGTGCAATTGTAGATGGAATGGATACACAGCTTTTATCGGATCAGAGTTACCAAACGGTGCTGGATATTTCGGGCACAGGAACGATGGGAAGTCTGGATATTCCAAAAATCAACGTAGAACTTCCAATCTATCACGGAACGGAAGAGGAAGCACTGTCTAATGGAATCGGGCATCTGCAGGGGTCCAGCCTTCCAATTGGTGGAGAAAATGTACATAGTGTTCTGACCGGACATCGGGGACTGCCAAGTTCCAAGCTGCTTGTTCGTCTTGATGAGATGGAAACAGGGGATCTGTTTTTTGTCCGGGTTGCAAATGAAACCCTTGCGTATCGGGTATCAGACATTCAGGTTGTGAAGCCGGAAGAGACGTCCTGTCTTAAAATTCAGCCGGGGAAAGATTTGGTGTCTATTGTGACATGTACTCCTTACGGAATCAACACTCACAGGCTTGTAGTGACCGGGGAGCGTGTAGCGTACAAAAAGGCAGAGTATGAACGTATCAAGACCGAGATACCGTCTGTGCGAGAACTGTTGTTTACGATATTGCCGTTCGCTTTTATTGCTGTATCAATCGGGTTATGGATCAAGGACAGGAGGCACATTGATTATGAAAATGAGAAGATTTAAGCAGCTGCTGGCTGTGTCGTTTGCAATCGCGGCACTTTGCACGAATACCGCATTTGCTGCAGAAACACCAACAGACAATAGTAGTGCAACAAACGAAGTAGCAGCTACGCAAGGAAATACAGAGAATGACAAAGATATCATTTCGGAGAAAGAACTGATTGTTGACAAAACAGACCAAAGTACTGCAGGAGAACAGACGCTGCCCACAAAAGAACAGCTTGCAGATGTAAAGGAAGAAAAGACCGGCAGTATCGCCATCCAATTGACAGATGGAAAAGCGGGAAGCAGTAAGAATGGAATCCGGTTCTCCTGTGTAAAAGTGGCAGATGTTGTAGCAGGAGAGTATGTGCTGGATACAAGATATCAGCAGTCAGGGGTAGATTTAAACGGTGTGGATAGTGCAGCATCGCTAAAAAGAGCAGCGGAGAAGTTAAGCGGATACCAGATCGGAGAAGAGAAAACAGCTACAACAGATCAGAATGGAGCTGTCAGTTTTTCCAATCTGGAAGTAGGAGTGTATTTGATCCAAGGGGAAGACAATCCAACCTTTGATGTAATCGAACCGGCTTTGATTGCCATTCCAACATGGAGTGATGCGGAAAAAGAAATGTTCTATGAGGTAACCATGGAACCGAAGCATACGCCACGTCCGGATCAACCGAACCATACAGCTCCACAGACCGGATTACAGGACAGAACCTTGTATTATCTTGCAGGAGCAGGTGGATGTATCGCAGTTGCGGGAGTTCTCCTGTTGATTGGGCGAAAGAGGAAACGCTGAAATGGCAGGGACAATCAGAAAGATCGTCGCGTGTGGAATGCTTATAATGGGCATTGTTTTGGCAGGATTGGCATACCGGGAACATCAGCCTTTTGCCGAGGCGAGAGTAAAGCAGGAGGCACTTGTACAAACGGCAGTAGCAGAACCGGAGAATGGTTCCGAGGATCCGATGGATAGACAAATTGATTTTGAATCCCTACAAAGGTTAAATCCGGATATCATCGGATGGATCTATGCTCCGCAGATTGAGGTAGACCAGCCAATCCTGAAAGGAAGCAGTGATACCGAATATCTGAACCGGGATTTTGAAGGAAACTACAGTCCACTGGGTTCTATCTTTACCTGGGCACATGCGGAGGAACGATTATCAGATGCACATCTTTGTCTGTTCGGACACAACATGATGTCCGGGCAGATGTTTGGCAGACTGGATGCGTTTACAGAAGAGTCCTTCCGAAAGGAAAACAGCAAGTTATATTTGTACACTCCGGATCGGGCAAAGGAGCTGGAAGTGGAGTCGGTGTATACGTGTCAAAATCAAGATGCGATATTTCAGGACGATTGGAAAACAGAATCCGAACAGCAGATGGTGACGCTTGCTACATGCACTGGATATAGCAGTACCACAGATCGCTTGGTTGTGAACTGCAAGGTTACAAAAGAAAAACTGGTGCTGTAGGGAAAGGAACACACGGTGAAAAAATATGTGATAAGTATGGGATTGATTATGCTCTGTGTCGGGTGCGGCATTGGAGCATATTTCTTTTTCCAAAAGGGAAATGAAAAATTTATGGAAGAGAAGCGACAAAGCCAAATGGAACAGCAGATTACTGTGAAGCAAGAGACAAAATCGGAGTTGCTTTCAGAAGAGAAGACGGAAACAACAGATACACAGAGAAATAGTTCGGAAACGGAGTCTGAACAGCCGGTTACCGCAGCGGTCAATACGCAAGAAATGAATGTTCCCAAGACTGGGGATGTCGGAATATTCATGGCATATTCACTGCTGGCAGGATTGTCTCTTGCAGTGATGGGAGCGGTTCTGATCTGGAAAGGACAAAAAAGTTAAAAAGGAGAAGAGAACAGTGATGAATGTAACAGAGAAGAGTTCGTTTCTGGAAAACATGAACAAGATGTATGAAGACCGGGAAGCGATATTCGAAAAGAGAGAACAGGAATACCAGAAACAAAAGAAGACATTGTCTGTGATGTTAGGACAGATCCAGCAGGAGAAGGATCGGTTGCTTCAACAGGCGAAAGAACAGGAATCTTTGCAAAAAGAGCTTAACGAAAAACAGGAGATGCTGCAAGGGTGGTATGACGAGGAAGTACAGACCCGGAAAACACTGGAAGCAAACAAAAAGGAATATGAAGAAGAAAAGGAACACTTTCTGGTACAGTCCCGGATGGAACTGGAACTTGCGAAGAATGAAAAGATCAAGGCTCAACAGGTAAAGGAAGCGTTTGAACATCAGCTGTCCGTGGTGGAGCTGTTATTGAATCAACAGGGGGAGGACGGAACAAAGGTAATCGAATTTTTCCATTCGTTTATGGAGGGGCAATCAACGAAGGAAAACGATGAAATGGGTTCAGAGAACGAACGATTGAAATCCGAAAACCTACAGCTACAGGAACAGAATGCGGGCCTGGCAAAACAGCTGGAACATCTGCAGGAAGAAAAAGAAATGCTGGAAGAGGAAAATGAAGAGCTGGCAGACGCGACCGCACATTTCGAACAGGAGCGAAAGAAACTGTTGGGATTGATCGCGAAGTTGCGGAAGTCTGGGCAGAAAAAGGAGGTTCAGGCAACAAAGGAACTAAGCAAAGAGGTACCGGGAGAAACAATCAATTCTGTGGATTGGGAAGAGCCAGCTTGGGAGCCGGTAGAAGTGGAAAGAGAAGATCAAGATAGCATGGTAGAAGAGATGGTAGCACAGCTGGAAGCAAAAGAAGCGGTTTATGAGGAACTGACAGCACCCATTTTACAGAGTTACCTACAGAAGAATGAAAGACGATGTGAACAGATGGAAATCCGACATTCCGAAGACTGTGAACAGCTGCATTTTACAATGAATGGATTGAATTATGCATTTCTGTTTTCTTCTCCGGCTGCGTTTGAAGTATCGGCTCCTCGAAAAAATGGACGAGTACTGCAGAAAGTGCTTGTCAAAATGAATGAAAAGTATCCGGATGTAAAATTCCAATATGAGGATGGAAGTGTTTATGCGATCGGGTACTTTATGAACACCATCCGACCGGAACGTTTGATGGAGCGAGTTCATGTCATAAGCGATTGTTTTAAACAGTAGCGGATAGGAGAAAAAAGGAATGTCAGCAACACAATATATATGGATGGGAATTTTACTAAGTGGATTATCTGGTATCTGCTTGGTTGGATTGGTAGTGGGAATCGGGATGTTGTATGCGCGCAAACCTGCTTACAGGAAGAGGAGAAGAAAGATTTGTATCTCAGCAGAATTTTACTATGAATTCAAAGAGAATTATCAGAGAACAGAAAATATCAGGGACACGCTGGATATCATGCGGGAGCTGTATCCGAAAAGGATGTATGCAAAACGAATCGAGGCAGCGATTTCTTATTTGGAACGCAGTCATTACCGGGATTATGAAACTGCATTATATCGCTATTTACTGGATGACAGGCAGGTGGCATCGTCCATTTTGTCAGAGGTTTTATTGGAAGATATGTTAAAAAGACGAAGACTTCCGGACAAGGAAGCAGAAAGGAATACCTATGAGAAAAACTGATTGGAAAGCAAAAGTAATCATTATGGTCGCATTTATCATCGGGATTGCTGCCGGAATTACAGCAGGAGTCCTTACACCAGAACCGTATGTGCAGTATCGGGGACTGATCGTGTTTGGAACTATTGCATTAGTTTCTATGATTATTGTAGTTGCTTGTGTAAAGATTTTTCATATCGGGAGGGATTAAAGAAATGAAGAGTATGAAATTGAAGTTGAAACGTAAAAGTTTCGATAGAAAACAGTTGGCAGGGATGTTTGTTTTTGCCTGTTTTTTGTCGGTCATGAGCGTGCTGCAGTGTGAGGTTCCTGTCTTTGCAGCGGGAGAGGATATCGTGAACAGTGCTTTCGATGTCATTTATAACCTAATCGCAGCGGTGGTGTCATCCATCGGAACCATCCTACTGTTATGGGGCGTGTTTGAGTGGGCGCAGTCTTTGAACGTGCAGGATGGTGGTGCACAGTCGATGGCATTTAAAAGGATTGCTGCCGGACTGATCGCAACCATTGGACCGCAGCTGATTCCACTGATTACATCACAGATTGGGGCATAGAAAGGAGTGAGATATGCCGAGTTGGTTAAGTACCTTTATTAGTGACTGGTTATCGGTCAGCCCCTTTTTCGCGATTTCGGATGCAATCTGGAATGCACTTATGACCGCATGTACCGGATTGATGACAACAACGCCTCAGTGGTTTTCCACGGAGGCGTGGCAGTATGTCCGCTTCGAACTGTATCCATGGGCATTGTCCATTGGAATCGCCAGTCTGAACTTGTTTTTCATTATGGGATTTTTCAAAGCGGCATCGAATTTGAAAGAAAATATCACGTTGGAGCTGTTGATTGAATCGCTGTTTAAACTGGTGGTACTCAACGTATTGTTAGTAAATGGATTGACCATCATTACGACACTATTTAACATGTCATCGGCTCTAGCGGGAAATGTGATGATGATGGAAACACCTGCATTTTTCACCGGAGATGTGGATGCAGGATCCCGGTTATTTTTCTTTCTGTTTGGACTGCTGTATTTTATTGTGGCGCTGGTCTGTGGATTTCTGATTTTAATCACGCTTTACGGACGTTATATCAAGCTGTATGTGCTGATTGTGTTTTATCCTATTGCAATGCCGACCTTGATTGGTGGAAGAGGGGTGGAGCATACCGCATATGCGTGGGGGAAGAGTTTTTTGTCCAATGTGTTTGAAATCGTAACCATTGCGTTGGTGATGGGGATTGCAGGAAGGATTGTATCCGGAATCACACCATTTACGGACAATGCGTTTGCAGAAGTGTTTGACGGATTTGCCCAGGCTCTCAATTCCACGATCTATATGATATTGATGGCGGTATCCGTGAAAGGGGTGGCAGCATTTATGAATAAAACATTCAATCTATAAGGAGAAGATCAGACGATGAAGATTGATTTAAACAAGGATTTTGAAACTCAGTTCAAATCGGAGTCTTGGAAAGGCTTTAGTAGCGGTGAGGTGGTCTGCGGAGGAATTGCCCTGGGACTGGCTGCAATTGTGGTGCTCTCCATCTGGCATGTGACCGGGCTTCCGATCAATGTATGTGTGTACTTTGGCATTCCAATCATGATTCCGGTGGTGGCACTGGGGATTTTGAAATATCAAGGACATACCATGTTGGATACGGCAAAAGAGATGTTGTATTTTATGAAAACAAGAGAGTTGGGAACGGAAATGGAAGAGCTGGATAAAACGCATCGGAGAATCTTTTCGATGCAGCATCCGGTAGGAAAGAAGAAAGGAGTATCGTAATGGCAGTATTTAATGGAAACCGTGCGTTTTCTTCCAAAAAGCAGAAGTCGCTTCCCATAGCAAAGATACCGAAAAATGTGAAACAGGCATTTCAGGTTGTAAAAGCATATGAGAATGGGATTTTTCAGATTGAACCAAAAGAGAAAATGGCGGTGTATGATCGATGTTATCTGTTTGAGGATATCAATTACATCAATAAGAATACCGGAGAGCAGAAAGCATTTCTGATGGAACTGATGATGTGGCTCAATTCCATGGAAGTGGAATTTAAGATTTCCCTTGCAAATGAATATCAGAGCACGGAAGAATTTCTGCAGTCGATCCGAAGTGAACAGAACGTGGACACCTACCCGGACATTGCAAAAGGAATCCGGCAGTGGCAGGATGACCGATTGGATGAAACCAATCCATCTGTTACGACGCTGCGCTATCTGGTGATTACCGCCAGAGCAGACAATGAACAGAATGCAAGAGTGTATCTCAATGCGATGGAAGCGACAATTACCGAAGCATTTGAAGGATGGGGAAGCCGCATTGAGCGATTGAGTGCAAAAGAACGGTTGTGTTCCCTGCAGACACTAACCATGCCGGGAAGAGCCGAAGAGCAGGAGTATATCAATTTCCCGGAGGAACACAAATCTAACAGAAGAGACTGGAAGAATGATATTCTGCCGAGGAGCATCAAACAGTATAAAAACTTTCTGATTATGGGAGATACCTATGCAACGGTACTATTTGGCGGCAGATACCGGAAAACCATCAATTCAGATTCCTTTATCCGTTCCCTTACCAATGTGTCCTATCCGTCCATTATCACTATGGATTTTGCTCCGGTAGAGACAGAGATTGTCAATGATAAGCTGACCGCAGTACAGATGAATAATGAACGGGCGATTACGGAAGAAATTAATCAGAAACGAAAGGCCGGAATCCCGGCAACTTCACCATCCTATCCGAGAGAAAAGAAAAAACAAGAGATTGAGAACTATATCGATCAGCTGGATGAGAATGATGAAAAGGGGTTTTTCTTGAATTTATTAGTGGTTGTAACCGCAAAGGAGGAAGATACCCTTGCCAAGCGGATGCATGAGATGCAGGCAATTGGAAAGAAAGAGGGGGTCATCTTAGAAACCTGTGATTTTACCCAGTTGAAAGCATGGAATACCGCACTTCCGATGGGAGGAAGACAGGTGGATTATATGCGGTTTTTCCTGACATCTTCTTTGGTAGCATTTCAGCCTTATTACGCACAGGATATCATTGAGCCGGGCGGACAGATGATGGGACTGAACCGGACAACCCAGCATTTCATTATCGGGAACCGAAAAAGGCTGCCCAATCCACATGGGATTATTGTCGGATTCTCCGGTTCCGGAAAATCCATGCTCATTAAGCTGACAGAATTGTCGCAAACGCTATTGTCAACAAATGATGACATTATGATTATCGATCCACAAAATGAGTTCTTGGAAATCTGCAGTATTTATGGTGGCAGCTATTTTAATCTGACTCCGAAGAGCGGGATCTATCTGAATGGATTTGAGGTATCGCAGGAAGTGTTTGATGCGGATATTGCGGTTCAGAAGAAATTCATTGCGACCCAGACGGAATATGCGAAGACGTTGTGTGCAGCCACCATGAAAAATATCAATGTCACACAGGAACATGATTCCATCATCAGTCGGTGTACGGAGCGGATGTTTGCGCAGGTATTTGCACAAAAGAGATTGAAGAAACAGCCAACGCTTCTGTGGTTACGGGAGGAGATTCAGCAGGAGCTGCAGCATGTGAACAATCCGCATGATGAAGAGTTGATCCGGATTATCTATAACAGTTTGGAAGAGTACACAACCGGAAGCTGCGATATGCTGGCGCATCCATCCAATGTGAAAATTGATAACCGTCTGATTGGCTTCGGGATGTCCAATGTCCCGGAGAATAACTGGGAGGCGGTGATGGTGACCATCCTTCATTATCTGTCGGTTCGGATGGATTATAATAAGCGGTTCCAGAGAGCCACCCACTTGGTGATCGATGAGACACAGGTGGTGTCCAAAAAGCCGGGCAGTGCAAGACAGTTGAACAATGTGGTCATTACCTTTCGAAAGTTTGGCGGCATCGTAACCATGGCGATGCAAAACGTTACTGCAGCATTATCCAATCAGGTGCTTACGGAATTATATTCCAACTGTTCCTATAAGTGTTTTTTGGATCAGGGGGGAGTGGATGCACAAAGCCTTGGTGCAATCCAGGAATTCAGTGCAAAGGAATTTCAGGCCTTAAGCTCCGGAAAACGTGGACAGGGAGTTATGGTCTGGAACAAAAAGGTGGTGCTGTTTGATTCATTGATTGAGAAGGATAATGTGTTGTACCAGATGTACAATACGGATTTCCATGAAAAGGCGAAAGAAGAGCGCGGGGAAACAAATCCGAACATGAAGGGTGAAAAGCAACAAAATGAGGCAGAAAATCGAAGAGAGCAGAAAAATCTATTATCCGATGCGGACAAAAATTTGATTCTGCAGATAGCAGAACTAACAGATGTTACCGCTGCAGATGTGATGCAGATCACCGGAAAAGATAAGGAAACCTGTGAATGGTATCTGCAGACCATGAAAGAAGAGCAGTTGTTGGAAGAACTGGATGGAGAAGAGAAATACAGAAAGGCAGTCTGAATATGCAGATAAAGGAAACAAGGGACAAGCAACTGAATCTTGCAAAATCCACACTTCAATCATCAAGGGAAGCTGTCCGGTTTTCCAAGGAACATCTTACTGCACTGAATATGGGAAATGAACCGGAGGAACAGGAAGACAATGGGATGGACATAGATCCCACCAGATATCTGAATCGGAGAGAGACGATGCTTTGGAATCGTTTGTCCCGATCCCAACAGGAGCATTATATACAAGAGGGTATGACTGTAGCAGAGCATACCGTGAAAAGCAGGAAAGGAATCTCAGCGGGAGCAGATGAAGTGGAGGTTATTTCGGAAAGAACTGCTTATGCCTATCGGATGGAAAACCCAGTTTCAGAAGAGGTCGGAGATTTGCAGGGGGAGTTGCAATCGAATATACAGAATCATGGAATACAGGGGATCCATGAGTTTGAATCCTATGGACAGACATTGCCAGAGCAGGAGTTCAGTGGAATCCAGCGTATTTTATATGGAAAGCTCGCCGGAAATCGTTCGAGACAGTGGAAAGGTCGGTATCCGGTTACAAAGCATGAGCAGAAGCATATGGGTAATCCATGGAATTTCAATCAGATGATAAAGAATCGGCAGGAAAAAGGGACAAGGACAAGGAGTCGGTCTGGGATTAGCGATGGTCATACGACCATGCAAAATGTATCTGTTTCAGCAACAGAAAGTGTAGCAACTTCCACAACAGCTCCGGCAACCGGTGGTGCGAGCATAGCGTGGAATGCAGGGAAAAAAGCAGCAGACAAATTCAAAGCATATATGCAGGAAAAAGCAATGGCAACGGAACAGGCAATGCAGGATGTAGAGAAGAGATTAAACAACAGTCGGGAAGTCAATCATGCTATGGATACCATGCCGGAAGCAGTTCGGTATACGGCAGCAACGATAGGAGTTGTTGTGACCGTTGTATCTGCGGCAGTGGTACAGGCAGTATTTTCGTTCTTAACGGCCATCATTGCAGCGGTACTTGCAGTATTCATTCCTCTGATCGCGGTCATTGCTTTGGTCGCGACTCTGATCGGTATCCTGGCATCGTTGTCTAGTGACACACAGGCGGGGCATGGATTACCGACATTTGTAACAGAAGAGATGATGCAGGCTTTTTTCGAAACCCAGCAGGAGAGCGGGATTCCGGTATCATCCGGAATCGCACAGCTTATCGTAGAATCCGGATTCGGTTCTTATGGACCGGGAGGGGAGGAAGGACAGGGTATGTCACAACTGGCATATGAATACAAGAACCTGTTTGGAATCAAATATTTTTCCGGCGATCAGTTTGCGTCCGGAGGCGTCAATATGTCAACCGGAGAAGAGACAAGTGCTGGAAATATTCCCATTGATGCGGATTTTGCAGTGTATCCGGACTATCAGTCTTGTATCAAGCAACGGGCATGGATGTTAAGGCGTTCTCCCTATGAACCACACCTTTCCCCCTATTTAAACAGAAATGATGGAAGTTATAGCAAAGAAGAAGCACAACATTTCGTGGAAGGGATACGTGCTGCAGGATGGGCTACGGCACAAGCTTATGTGGATCACTGTTTCAGTGTCATGGAACGATATAATTTGTATCAGTTCGATAATATGACATGGGAACAGTACCAGGAGAGTATGGCAGGTGGTGGATCCTATGATGGAACAGTCACTCCGCTGATGCAGACCATCGTAGACATTGCAAAAAATAATGGAAGTACCTATCCCTGTACACCAGATATGTGTGCAGCATGGGTGACTGGCGTTTATCAAGTTGCCGGTGTAAGTGCGATTCCATATGGCGATGCGATTGATATGTGGAACACATATCAGAATACCGGCTCTACTAGCATGGACAATATCCCTCCGGGGGCAATCGTGTGTGGCAGTGGCTCCGGATACATGGGGTCATTATATGGTCATGTGGGGATTTATATTGGAGATGGAATGGTAGCAAACAATGTGGGGCGTTTTTCCATTGAATCATTATCAAACTGGATCTCATGGCAGACGGCAACCTGTCAGGGGCATACCGGATGGATTGGATGGATTTACCCAGGCGGTGTGCCGAAGTAGGAAAGGAGAAGTAATGTCAGAAAGAAGAAAAAATGTAACAAAGGGAATCATCGTTGTGGGGATCATATTACTGCTATTGTCTACGATGTTTTTGTCCCCAAAACCAGAAGAAACGGTGCAAAGAAATGCAGATAAAGTACAGGAAGAAAATGAGGTAGAAAGCGGTGCAGAGGAGGTTCAGAAGCAGATACAGTCTGATGAACAGGAAGAGGCGGGTGATCTGATGGAAAAGAAGCGTCAAGAAAAAGCAGAAGCCGATGCGAAAGAAAGAGTGGAAAAAATAGATAGTGTAACTGTGATATATGAGCAAACGGAAGATGCTGCAGGAGTTGGGATAATTCGGGAAAATGAAGACAATCTGAAAGTATTTCTTGCGGAGAAAGGTTCGGGAAATGGGGTGAAGCAAGGCAACGAAATCCAGTATCCAGAAGTTCAAGTAACAATCAAAAAAGTTGCAGATAAAGGTGGATATGTGACTTTTGTATGTAATTTCAAGGGAACGGATGTGTCTATGGTATACTATAAAAATTCAGGACAATTCGCGTTTCAGGAAGCAGATCTTGAACCGGGGAGGACAAACAGTTATCAGCTTGTAAATGAGGAGAAATTTGATAATTGAAATGTGTTAAGAAAGGCCGTCAGTTATACTGGCGTTTTATGGTGTGTCAAAGATATCATCGAATCAGTCTTGTTTGTTTTTCGACGGATAATATGAAAGTTATAAATATTTCACTTTTCTACTAACGCCTAAAATTTAAGCGCTTACTGTGGCGATAAAGAAGACCGGGAAAATTGGACACAGAAATTTTACACAGATTTGATTGTATAGCCTAATTGTGTTTGATATCATCTAAATAACTATAAACTCTATTTGAAAAGGAGGTCCGATTTATATGAGAATGAAAAGAAAGATGATTCAAATGCTTGTAGTAGGAACGGTTGCCTTATCTGTTCCATTTGTTGTTTCAGCAAGTGACATCGGTCAAAACGCTACGACAAAAGCAAGTACAGATGAACAATTTAGAGAGTGCATTGTAAATCAAAAGGTTTCAGACGGTCTTAAAAAAGACGGAACGAAATCTCAAAGAGGAACAGCAACGATTGAAAACCAACCCACGTCAGTTACTTTAAGTGAATATGGATGTAGAACGGGAAATCATTCAGCAAAAGAAGTTTCAGATAATTCAGAAATATTTTCAGATACATCAGCAGAAACAATTGTTACGCAGAAAATAACAAGATGGGTGTGTAAAAATTGTGGGACGCAGGGGAGAGATATAGAAGCGGAATTGTCACTGGTTGATAAAGAGTCTACATAATGAGGGTTCACAAAATATCGTGAGCCTATTAAGTTGAGAAATGTAATATGGACACTAAATATAAATGGGGAGTAAGGTGAAAAATTGCCTTGCTCTCTTTTGACAAAACTGATAGATATTGATGAAAGGACGTGATAAAATGAAATTGTCCATATGAGTATGCAGTGAGAACTGTATGGATGAAGAGAAGTTGAAATTGAATTCTATGGAGAGATGGTATGAGGATATTAGATTTGTTTTCGTGGCTTCCTGCGAAAGAAATTAGTATAGAAGAAATTGAGAAAATATTTATGGATGATATGAAAGGCATTCCTAATAGTACGTACAGTGTTAGTTACGAGATTCCAAATGACGCGAATGCTAATGTATCAAATTGTGTCAAGGAATTACTGGCTGAAGAGAAGAATGTAGCTTGTTTGAAGAAGGAGAATGTCATTATAGCTGTTATAGGTTATAAAGAAGGCTGAAAACTAGAAGTTGTGGAGGTGCATTTAATGAAATTGGCAGATTTATCAACGGGACCAGATTGGATTGTATGGATTGTTTTTATAATATTGGCTATACTTTCCATTGTTTTACTTTCTGGACATGGGAGCTGGTTTATTTCTGGATACAATACGGCTTCAAAAGAAGAAAAGGCAAAATATAATGAAAAAAAATTATGTCGAACAATGGGAATAGGAATGTCCATTATAGCAATTCTTCTTTTGATTATGGAGTTATTGGAAAGTATTTTACCAGCGTTTTTTATATATGTTTCACTGGGTATTATTTTGGTTGATGTCGTGGTAATTATCGTCTTAGGAAACACAATATGCAAAAAGTGACAACTTCAAGTTTGTTAAATTGGAAAATTGAATTTGGGGAGGAAAATTATCATGAATGATTTGAAGGTATCAGATATCATGTGTAAATGGTATATATGGGTTGCAGTTGGATATGTTATTGGAAAGAATTTAAGTGACACATTAGGGGGACTTATTGGTTTGGCAATTGGGGGTCTTATAGGCTGTTACATACAAAAAAATCATAGTAAAAAAGATGATTGATAACTTTGAATTTTTGCATGAATTTGGAGAGAACATCGTGGGAAGAAATTTTGATTTGATAAAGAAAAACTTGATTTCATTAGGCTATATTGTTAATTGCTTTGAAACTGCTTCCGAAGCAGCTAATTATATAAATTCCCAAATTGATAATCAAACTGTAGGATTTGCAGGTTCTATGACATTAGAAAAGATGGGACTTTTTGAAAGTCTAAGTACACATAATCAAGTGTTTTGGCATCATAGGATACCGGAAGGAAAAACAAGTAAAGAGGTTCGTCTAGAGGCAAACGCAGCATCCATATATATTACGTCAGTAAATGGAATTGCTGAAAGTGGTGAAATTGTCAACATAGATGGAAATTGTAATCGTGTTGCATCCATATTTTATGGGCATGAAAAGGTTTATTTTGTCATAGGTGAGAACAAGATTGAGAAGGATTATGACAGTGCATTGTACAGGGCAAGAAATATTGCAGCTCCGTTAAATGCCCAAAGGCTAGGAGTCAAAACGCCTTGTGCAATAAAAGCGGACAAATGTTATGATTGTAAAAGCCCGGAAAGAATATGTAGAGGACTTTCGGTATTATGGGAAAAACCTATGACTGGCGAATTTGAAATAATTCTAATACATGAAAACTTGGGATATTAATAAACATTCAGTAATACTGAGAGACGAATTTGAATTTGTAGGAATATTAATATTATTGAATTTCAGAGGTGAAAATGATGGATAGAATCGCATTAGTGATTGGGAATTCCGATTATTCGAATGTAGGCAAGTTGAATAATCCTAAAAATGATGCTAACGATATTGCTAGTATTTTGTGCAAACTCAATTTTGATGTTACAAAAATAATGGATGCAAGTTTAATAGACATTCAACAGGCAGTTAATGACTTTTTACAGGCATTAGATGAATATGCTGTTGGGTTATTTTATTATGCAGGGCATGGTATGCAAATTGATGGTAAAAATTATATTATTCCTGTTGATTTAAAGTTAAGTGATAAAAGCAAGACCATTGTATCTTGTTATTGTTTGAATTCTCTTTTAGAAGGTACTTCTTCGTATAAAGGGAAAACATTAATTTGTATATTGGATGCATGTCGAGATAATCCTTTTGTTATAGGTAGGGGATTTTCAATAGGGTTTGCACCATTTAATAATCCCCCAAAAGGTACTATCATTGCCTATTCTACAAGTGCTGACTGTAGTGCCTTTGACGGACAATGTAGTAATGGATTGTATACGCAAGTATTGAAAGATGCAATGCTAATTCCTAATTTAAAGATTGAGGAAATGTTTAAATCTGTTAGAAATAAAGTGTCAGAAATATCAATTAACCAATATGGAGAGGAACAACTTTCATGGGAATACTCTTCTTTAGTGGGTGACTTTTATTTTTCTGTTAAATCACAGCCAGTTAATGAGCATATTACGGATGATGAAATTTATGAATTTATATGCACACGTCAACAATTTTATGAGAATGCTTCTGATAATATCTATGATATCGAATGTTTGCCATATATAGATGCTTATAATAAATATCACATACCAATTATTAAAATTTTACGAGCATATTCGAGAATAGATTATGTCAAAAAGGGCTTTCATTTTTCTGATGCCACTATTGATCAGCTAAATAGTAATTACTTATCATCATGGGGATTTACACAAAAATATGGTAGATGGTACTATAAAAATCATTATGTTGAGATGGGGGATTTATTGCCGTTACCTGAGGAACTAGAATTTAAGCAACCTATTAAAGGCCAAGAGTTGAAAATTGAAGCCTCTTTAATTTCAGAAATGAATGATGGAAAGATAAGATTCCAAGTATCTTCAAATATTCCAGAGGGAACACCATTAATGTTCACATTGCGTGGCAAGAAGTATACAGCTCAATGTAAATCTGTAGCAGGTAATGGTATGTCGCCAAGTGAATGGTTTAGTGATAAGGGCAATCCTATAAAAAATGGATTTTATACAATAGGTGTATCATGTTCAATATATAGTGTGTTACCAGAAAAAATAAAGAAAATATTTGGTGAACGAAATAGAAATATATATGGACAATATGTTAAGTTTGAACCAGTAGGGGGAAATATGATTAATTTTTCTTATGGATTGATGATTAAAGAAAATGAGGTTCATCTAATTGATATGCAACAAAGAATTTCAGAATTGTAAATGACCTCTTTCATATTAGAAGAATTTGATAGATTAAATTATGTTTTTTGTGAGGTTGATTAAGTGAACAATTATAAAATAAACAATATTAATGATAAATTGAAACTCCCTTTTGAACTATTTAGTATTGATGTAATCAAGAGTAGATTGGAAGAATTAAAAAAAGAAGATAATCCTATTAGTAATTTTTATAAATTAGATAAAGCAACAAAGAAAAAAATTAGAGAAAATGGTTATCAGGATAATGCTCGTTTTTTTGCTTATATTAAATTTTTAAATGTTAATGGTGATAAATATGGGCTTGTTGGGGGTAAAACAAATTACACCTCTCCAGATTTAGATTTCAGTAGGGACTATGGAAATTCACTGACGTCTTTTGCAAGAAAGTTTTTAAGTGATAAAGATTTAAATTGGGATGATACCATTATTATTATTGAACACATTCCAACCAATAATAAAGAAAGTGATAATGAGATGGCATTATTTATAGAATGTTTCTTACAACGAGAATTTAATTTGTTTGATTGTTAATTATTGTATAACTTCCAGCTTGTCGAGCTGGAAGTTGTCAAACTGAAATGTAAATGGAGCTTCCTGTAAATGAAAAAAATTGGAATAGTTTTACTTATACTTATTTCCCTTACAGGTACATTGTTAGGATGCGGAAAACAAGATGTGAATAAGGACTTGGAGAGCATTGATGCGTCGGAAATCAAACAAATAGAACATATAGGAACTACAGGCGGGAAAGACGGTGATTATTCGTATTCTTTTTCAGATGATGAAGTTATCGAGTTTATAAATTTGTTGAATCAAGTAAAACTTGGTGACGAAGTAGACGAAAACAAAGCATTATCAAATGGTGCTGTTTCTTATTATACTATCCATCTTGCGCCAGATGAAACGCTGACAATTAGTCCAGGTAAATATTTTAAAGTTGCAGACAAATATTATGAGTTTGATAATTATGATGAATTGTGGGATGAATTTATAGTATTTAACAGTATAAAGTAAACTTCGGAAAATTTCAGACTTCTGGTGAGTCTGGAACACGTGAAGCTTTGAAGTTTACGGGGAGGTTATTGATATGAAAAAGACTTTAATATTTGTATTGACAATGATTTGTTTATTAGGATTGGTTGGATGCGAATCATCAGACCCTAAAGAAAATAGCGATGTGTCATATGGGGCTATAGCAGATTACCCAGCTGCAATTATGGTTGACAATGAGATTTACTTATTAGAACTTGAACCTATAACAGGAGAAATTGATGATAGCGCCATTATCGGCTATACATCATCTTATTCAGATACTTTTCCTACAAAAGACGGTGAAACAAATTTTAATCGTGAATTAGAAATGCCATATGCAAAAGTAGATAATGGAATTGCTGTATTATATGAAAATGAGTGGCGCTTGTGCACTCCTAAAGAGTAAGGCAAATCCCAGTTTGTAGAAGTAAATAAATAACGAGATAAATAAGAATTTAACGAGGAGGTTCAAATGGACAAAAAGCTGATGAAGCGAATGGTTGGAATAGCAATTCCTATGGCTCTTATTATCACTGGTATTAACTATAACGGATATATCAGAACGCATACTTTTACGCTTTCTGGGGGAGTCGTAAAAAATGAGCAGATACAGCCTATCAATAATAAGATTAAAGTTTCTGGAAATACAGATACGGATGTTATTTTTACGGATATTGAAAGTCGAAAACAATATACTATAGGTTACATTACACATGGCATGTCAGAAACAATTCAACTTGAAAAAGGAAAGTGGTATAGCGTAGAAGGTGCTGGAGAACTTACAATAAGACCAGTTAATGTTCGTATTGAATAATTATTTCTGTTTGCACTAAAATAATTTCCCTAGGGATAGTAAACAGGCAGAAAATAATCACATTGACAAATTCCAGTTGTGCGCCCAGCTAAGGGTGTGTAGTCAAGCCGGTGGGATTCCGGTTTATCCAAGGTTTAGCCAACCAGATAATAGCGAGTCTTGGGATGATGCCGGTAACGGCATCTGACAAGCGTAGACAGCAAGAAAGCAGGGTTGAATAGTGATTGAGCTTCGAAACGTTAACTTCAGTCGGTCGACGTCTTAACTGGTGCGGAAGACAATATCATGTAATGCGATATGGCGAGTGTTATGTGGCACTGCGGAGTCAGAGAACCAATCATGTTTTACATTGTGAATACACATCAACTGGGGAGAACCTGCCATTTCTCGAAGAAGAGTATGAAATTGCAACTGAAAACGGAGTATTTCAAATGAATGGTAGGTGGTCGGACAATCCCATAGTACTGTAGAAATCGGGCAATGCCGATGGAGGGAAGGGGATTGCATAGTAAAGGTCTTACTGAGGACACATTATCCGTACTCAGGGACGGAGGAAATAATGGAAACGAAATTAGTAAGAATAGCTGAGATATCGGCAACATCAAAACATCCTATATTTACATCAGTGTACCACTTGATAAATGAAGATATGCTAAAGCAATGCCATAAGGAATTAGATGGGAACAAAG
>ENA-ORTU01001049-ORTU01001049.1-human-gut-metagenome-genome-assembly--contig:-NODE-1049-length-29831-cov-28.347629_pt1 | contig 29831 bp, 32 predicted proteins | sample MGYA00241910_ERZ509184 | MGnify/ENA primary metagenome ERZ509184 (study PRJEB26280, sample SAMEA2338847) | human gut metagenome | biome: human gut; feature: human-associated habitat; material: faeces... | reverse complement strand
TTCTTTTTCAGAAGTCTCTTTTTTTAATAAATCTCTTATTTCTTCAAGTAGTAAAACCTCATCACTCTTTTTAGGTTTTTCAACTACAACTTCCTCTTTTTTATTTTTATTTTTTATTTTTTCAAATGTTCTAATTACTGTAAATATACATATAGCAATGATTAAAAAGTCTATAATTGTTTGAATAAAATTACCATACATAATTTTAGCATCATTTATTTGTATGCTTAAATTACTAAAATCTATTCCTCCTATAATTATTCCTATTATAGGTGTAATTATGTCATTTACTAAGCTAGTAACAATCTTTCCAAAAGATCCACCAATAATAACACCGACAGCCATGTCAACAACATTACCTTTTGAAATAAATTTTTTGAATTCTCCTGCTTCCTCTTTAGCACCCTTTTGTGCTTTTCTTATTTCTTCTTTCATTTTTTTATTCATTTCAACTTTTTTCATTTTATTATTCCTCCAAAACTGTTTCTTGTTACTACTTTATTATTTTATCATAATTTAAATAGTTTCTCAATATTTTTGAATAGTTTTATACTTTAAGTAAATAATAGTTATATATTATATTGGAGGTCAAAAATGGAAAATCAGAATTTAAATATTTTAGATGAAGTTAATAAAGGTGCAACCATGGGAATGAATGCTATTTCTTATGTTTCAGATAAGGTTACAGATGCTAAATTTAAAAACGTTTTAGATACTGAATATAACAAATACAAAGATATTTCTAATCGAGTTAATGACTTATATGCAAACTACAGTAGTAAAGAACCTCATGAAACTAATGCAATGACTAAAATGATGACATGGTATGGGATTCAGATGAAAACCATGAATGATGACAGCACTTCAAAGTTATCAGAACTTTTGATGCAAGGTACAAATATGGGAATTATTGAAGGAAGACGTTTACTTAACCAAAATGAAAATGCTGCTACAGATGTAAAAAATATTCTAAATGATTTTGTTGTTATGCAAGAAGATAGTGTTGAGACTTTAAAAAAATATTTATAATTTATAAATCGCAGGTGTTACTAAGTTACCTGCGATTTATTTTTATACCATTTTCCATACAAAAACGGTAAATATTTTTCAATTATAATATTTGCTACTAAACATAATAATATTGAAATAATAGCTACAACTATTCCAATAATTAAATTATTTTGTGCTAATGCATTTTTAGTATATGGAATAGCTATTTGAAAAAATAGTATTGGCATTTTATGCATTACTAATATCGCTAAGGTTTTTTGCCCAATATATTCTAATAATTTACATTTATTTATTATTACGCTAATACCTATGTATCCAATTATACTTAATATACTAGAAATATAAAATAACAAAATGTTGTTGTAAACATCTGCTGAATACCTTACTCTTCCATTTTTTAGCCCTACAAGCATTCCTACAGCCAGTGTAATAATAGTTAATCCTATAATCAAGAATTTATTGTTATATATTGCTTTAGCTTTTTCGAGATTTTTAAAAAATAAGAATCCTAAACTAAAAAATACTAACATTGTAATAGCTGTATCTAGTCCATAAGGTAAACAAGAAATATCAGTATGATAATTTATAACATACCCTAAAACAGCACATACTGGTACTAATATAATAATCTTGTTTTCCTTTAATATTTTAATAGCAAAATAAAATATAATGTTTGTTGAGAATAAACATGGTAAAAACCATAATGGAAGATTATATTTTAAATGTCCTGTTTTTGCACTTCCATATAATAGTCCTAAAACATTCGTTAATATGTTTCCATCTATGTTTCCTCTGCCTAGTGAATTTGCTGCAAGCTTTCCTAGTATAGCATATATCAATATACTAACAATTCCAAAGCAAAAATATGGTACCAATAATTGTTTAATTTTTTTAATCAAAAATGTTGCAAATTTTTCCTCTTTATTTTTAAAAAGCATTCCCGAAATGAAGAAAAATAGGGGTATATGAAAAGAGTAAAAATATGTTTGTACTTTTCCTTCTGTAAGAGTATGCCCTATAACTACAAATATTATTGCAATAGCTCTTAATATGTCAATCCATTTTATTCTCTCTTTCATATACTCCTCCATTCTTGCAGTGTTCTTCTGGATACAATTCAAAATCCACATCATGTAATAGTCCTATGTTACCCCCAATATTCAACATCCTCATTTAATTCTTTAGCAAAGTATCTCATAACACCTTCAACTGTTAAAGCATGTCTTATATGAAATTCATTTTTGTTATATTTTTTTAATATTTCAAATGCTTCTTCTCTTTTCATATATAATCGCCTTCTAATAGGAGAAATTTTACCACACATCATTTTATATTTCAATACATATAATTGCATCATTTTCAATTCTATCTAATAGAAATTTCATAAATTTAGCATCTATAGTAATGCACCCTGCTGTTGGCCTTTCTGCACTACAATGTAGAAAAATTGCACTTCCTTTACCTGGTATATTTTTAGGATTTGTTTTTATTTCTATAGCATACTCATATTGTTTTGGATATTCTATTAAATGTTCACTACTTTTCCAGTCTTTTTTTACTTTTGTAATATCTACGAGTTGGTTATAAAACTTTGAATTTACATCATCTACCCAATATAAATTTTCATTTATTTTGATATATTTACTAAATTTGACTTTATTATGTGTTCCAAATGCTACTCCTAAATTATATTTACCAATTGGGGTTTTCCCATCCCCTTCTCTTTTATCATTTGTAATTCCATTTATGCCTATAAAAGCTTTTGTACTAAATAATTTTACATTGTTATCAAAGAAATCTAATGTTGCTTCACTTCCATTAATATTAGTTACCTTTATAACTTGATTACTCACTCTTTCCCCCATAAAAAAAACAGTCTAATATAAATATATTAGACCATTTGAGTTTTTATTTCTTTTCTTTATTACGTTTATCTTGTATAATTTCCATTTCCTTTTCTGTAATCAATGTAACATTATTTTCTTTTGCCCATGCTACACATCCCTTTAATACAGTACTTAAAAATACTTTTGGTACTTTTACAAGTTTAGCACATGCTTCGTCTGTAAATTTTACATCTGGATCAATTCTTGAAGCTGCATATTTAACAGTGTCTAAACTAATGCCTTTGCTTGCTGGTATTGGTTCTGATACAGGTCTTTCATCTTTTCTTCTGTTGTTTCTCCAGGGTAACCTAATCTTACAGCTTCTTTAAAATACTTTCTCTTATCAGTTATAAAGTTTATGCTACACTTACCTGTTCTTAGAATGTTTTTAGCGGTATTTGAGCTGTTTCTGCAACAAAGAAGCATTGCATAATAATCCTTTCCTGCAATATAGTATGGAAAGCATAGCGAATATGAACCTAAATTAGTTTGACCAGATTCACTTAATGTTCCAATTTCTGTTGTTGGCATTGGAAAAAAGCTTGATGTTTGATAAAAGTTATCAACAATTCTTAAATCTTTAAATCCATTCAACTCTTCTAATTTCTTTTCCATAAAATTCAACCTCTCTTTTTCTTTTGATTATACTGATTATATATTAAATAATAATTTTTGTATACAATTTATCTTTCAAAATCTTCTTTCTTTATAGATTTTTTCTAAATATACTCTTTTAGAAAAACCTCCTCTTTTATTTCTTTTATCATCTGCTAATTTTATGATATCTTCAAGAGTCTTTCCTTTTACATTTGCAATGGCTCTAATTACCTCTAATACGTCTGCTAATTCTTTACAAGTTTCACTATTATCTTCCGCTTCATAAACTTCATTACATTCTTCTACTAGCTTTCTATATAGTTCTTTTTCATATTCAGCATCTGTTAAATTTCTGGTAACAGGTGTTCTGTTATCATCTCTAATAATGTCTGGTATATTATCTCTTACTAATTTATTATATATCTTTTCCATATCTACCTCCCAATAGCTTCAACTGAGTATTTGGTTTGTTTCTTATCTTTCATATTTTTAATCTTTTCTACAAATTGTAATTTCTCGCTATCATTAACATGACTCTTTCTCAACTTTATTCAAATAGAAATTATATATTTTATTGTTTGCTGTATTCATAAGTTTAGCTAATATTATGCTTAATCCAATTACTAGAATAGCATATAAATAATCAACTCTACAATAAAAGCGAGGATTTCTCAATAAATACATAACTAATCCATGATATAAATAAATTTCAAAAGATATATTTCCCAAAAAAGTAAATACCTTATCATTCAATCTTATTTTTTCTAATATAGTAAACAATACAAAAAGTAATGCTATACAAATAATATTCATATTTATAACAGGAATAGGCTCTCTCATTATATCGTCTGCTAGATCTGTATCGTTTATTATATCCATAATGGCATATCCACTTGTGAAGAATTGAATCCCTATTATTGCAAATAATATAATTGAAAGCATAATTGCATATCTAATTATTTTATTTTTGTCTTTTAATGTTATTGTATATTTTTCTTTATAACTTGCCCAATATATACCTATAAAAAATGCAAAACAAGAATTAACCCACCAATTATTAAAGCCTAAAATATTATTAACAACTATGCAATATAAAATAGTTCCACCAAATACTGCAATATTTATCATTTTCTTCTTTTTTAAAAACTTAGCTGACAAATAAAAAACGATATATAAAATAATAATTGCTAACACATACCACGAAAATCTTACAACTGGTTCTCCTTCAACTAAAGAATTAAAAATTTTTCTAAGTGATAATTGTCTAGTTAATAGATATGCTAAAATAGTAAATATAATTGCGATTATATATGGTATAACTATTTTCATTATTCTTTTATTCCAAAAATCTTTTAGATAATTCTCTTTTTTTAGATAGCTTGTCATTAGTCCATATCCTGAATAAAAGAAAAATGCTGAAACTGCAATAACTCCTACTATTGTAAATACTTTAAGTAGAATTGTGTCTTTTATATAAATAGACAAGTGGTGTATTATTATCAATAATGCCAATAGTCCCTTTATTTTATTACTATTGTATTTATCCAATACATCATTATTTGCATTAAAAATAGATTTTCTTTTTATTATTAGGCATATAATTCCTATTAAAAATATTATATCTACTATGTTAATATTGAATATTGCTACATCATTGGGTAATGGATAAATACTGTCTGATTTTATTGTTGGTAACATATACTTTGTTCTCCTATTACTACTAATAAATACATATTAAAGTAAGCGATAACTTACTATTTTCCCGACTAATTACTAAATTGTAATATTATTACTTGTTTTTTTATATATTTTAATATTTTAATTAATAATGGTCTAAAAATCAAATATATCGCATATCCAATAATTCCACCGATTACATTTGTTATTATATCAGTCATATCAGCGTCGTGTACATATCATACTCAAACAACCTTTTGAATATTTTTGAATTTTTTATTAAAATATAACCTTTTTAGTTTCGTCTAAAAACAAAAAGCTTTATTTTTCAAAGCTTTTTCGATGTAGTACTGAAACACACTCAACATGCGACGTGAAAGGAAACATATCTACTGGTTGTATTTCTTTTATGTTGTATTTTTCTTCTAGCTTTGATAAATCTCTTACCATTGTTGCTGGATTGCAACTTATATATACTAATTTTTCTGGGCTTAATTTTAATATGTTATTTATTGTGGTATCATCTAAGCCTCTTCTTGGTGGATCTACAAATACAACATTTGGAGTTATATGTTTTTCATGTAATAAGTTTTCCAAAACTTTTTCTACATCTCCACAAGTAAATTCTATATTTTCTATATTATTTATTTTTGCATTTTCTTTTGCATCTTCTATTGCTTGTTCTACAATTTCAATTCCATATACCCTTTTTACAAACTTTGAAGCATATATTCCTATTGTTCCTATTCCACAATATAGATCAAGTAAAATGTCATCTGCTTTTAAGTTTGCTCCTTCAATTGCTTTATTGTATAAAACCTCTGTTTGCACAGGGTTGGTTTGATAAAATGACATTGGTGAAATTTTAAATGTATAGTCTCCTAGTTTGTCATAAATATAGCCATCACCATATATAGTAATATTTTTATTTCCTAGTATTACATTTGTATTTTTAGTGTTTATATTTTTTACAACTGTTTTTAGTTTGAATTCACTTTGTTTTAAACCATCTATTATACATTCTACTAGTTCTTTTTCTTTTGGTATATTTTCTCCATTTATAACTAATACGCACATTATCTCTTTAGTTTTTACGCCAACTTTTATTACAATATGTCTAAACAAACCTTTTCCTGTCTTTTCATTATATACAGATATTTTGTTTTGGTTTAAGAATTCTACAATTGTTGTTGCAATTTGTTCTGATATATGGCTTTGAATTTTACATTCTTTCATTGGAATTACTTCATGTGTTCTAGCTGCAAATATTCCTGTAACTACTTCTCCATTCTTTGTATAGCCTAATGGGTATTGGGCTTTGTTTCTATAGTTGTATGGATTTTTCATTCCTATTGTATTTTGTACTCCAATTTTTTGTTTTAATGTTTTGTTTACTAAATTTTGAACTACTTCCTGTTTCATCTTTAATGTTGCTTGATAATTTATATGTCTTAAATTGCATCCTCCACATCTTGTATATGTGCTACAATCTACTTTTTCTCTGCTTGAAGCGGTTTCTAATATCTCTAATATTTTACCAAATCCATGAGAGGCAGTAGTTTTTAATATTAGTATTTTACATTTTTCACCTTTTATTGCTTGTGGTATAAATATTATATAGTCATTTATTTTGGCTATGCCTTCTCCTTCATATCCATTATCTATAATATCTACAATATATTCTTCATTTTTTTTTATTGGTATTTCCACTTTTTTCGTTCCTCCGTTGAAGTTTAAATTTAGTTGGAAAAGAATTATTCTAATTATTTTTCAACTTCTATATATTTTTTTATAATTTGATACAACTTCTGTACTGGTAGCCCAACAACTGAATTATAACTTCCTTCAAATTTAACTATAAACTTGGAAAATTGTCCTTGTATTGCATAAGCTCCTGCTTTATCCATTGCTTCTCCTGATTCAATCCACTCGTTTATTTCTTTCTCATCTATTTTAGATAAATATACTCTTGTTATATCATAATCTGTAATAACATCTTGTTTACCATCTTTTTCAATTATTACACATAAACTTGTAATAACTTCATGTACATCATTTTGTAATTCTGAAATCATTTTAAAAGCTTCTTGTTTGTCTTTTGGCTTTCCATAATGTTTACCATTTTTTAATACTAAAGTGTCTGAGCCTATTATAATTCTATCTCCTGTAGTTTTATCAAATACTTCTTTTGCTTTTAAATAAGCTATTCTTTTTGATTGTTCCTGAATTGTTAAGCCTTCTTTAAAGCTTTCATCTGCATTGCTTACAATCACTTCAAAATTTTTTGTGATATATCCTAATAACTCTTTTCTTCTTGGTGAAGCTGATGCTAGTATTATTTTCATAAAATTTATCTCCTTTCATCTTCTTACAGATTATATCATAAAATTACAAAAAGCGATAGTTTTGCCCTATCGCTTTTAAAAGTTTATTGTATTGTCTCTAATTTATAATCTCTGTTTCCTACTCCAATTTCAGCTGCTGTTTCTATTGTGTGTACTACATATTTATGTTATTCTTCTCTTAGAACTGCTCCACATCTCTTGTTAAGAGTTTTTAATATACTTTCCATTTTAGCATTTATTTCTTCTGATGTCATAGTTGTATTACCATTATCAATTACAATTCTTAACATTATTGATTTTTTACCTTCTGGAACTTGGTTTCCTCTATATTCCTCAACAAATTTTACATCTTTTAATTTGCCTTTGATTGAGCCAGAAATTTCTTCCCATGTTACAGATTCATCAACTAAAATTGATAAATCTTTTTCGACTAATGGCAATAAAGGAATATGAACAAACTTATTATCCCTAGAAGCATAAGGTACTAACTCATCAACATTTAATTCAAAAATTGCAACATTAGCTCTTTTTATTTTAGCAGAGCTCATAGTTTTTATTGATAATAATCCTAACTTACCTATTACTTTGTCATCTAACATAATATCTAAATATACATTTACATCTGCCCAAGAAGGTTTTTCACCTTGTTTCAAAGTTATTTTTTCCATGTGGCAGTATTCAGACATATTTTCTATTACACCTTTTAATTCATAAAATAACTTACTAGCATCTTTTCCAACAATACTTGCTGTCAATAATTTTTTATGAACTGGTAATGTCTCATCTTCTGATGATTCATGATATTCACCTTTTTCAAATGCTTGGGCAACTTCAAATAATTTGAATTCATCAAAGTATCTTAAGTTTTTAGAAATCGCCTCTAACATTCCTGGTATAAGTGAAATTCTTAAATATGCTTCACTTGGTGATGGAGGTGTGGCTAGTTTAACTGAATTTTCCTTATCCACTCCAGCTGCATCTATATATTTTTCGTCTATCCAAGGATATGTAAATATCTCATTAAATCCACATCTAAAAGCTAAATATTGTTTTAATCTTTGCTCTAATAATACTTTGTTTTGTAAAACAGCATGTTCAAATTTAACAGTTAGTGGTTTAGCTTCAAAACTTTCAAAGCTTAGTAATCTAGCTATATCTCCCATTACATCATCTTTTAAAGATACATCTCCTGTTGAACGCCATACTGGAACAACAACATGGTAAACTTTATCTTTATATTCTACATCATATCCTAAAGCTTTTAATACTTTTTCAATTGTTTCTCTAGGTAAAACTTTTCCTAATCTAACATTAAGGAATTCTTCTGATACATCTATTACTTCTCTTTGTGTTTTTATAGGATAAACATCATTGAATGCTACAACTTTGCTTTCTGGGAATATTTCTTTAAATAATTGCAATGCTAATGCAATTCCTTGGCTAACTCTTTCAGTATCAAGATTTTTTTCATATCTTATAGAAGCATCTGTTTTTTCGTCAAATCTTTTTCCTGTTTTTCTAATTGTAGAAGCTATGAAATTAGCAACTTCTACAACAACCCCTGTTGTTTCTGGAAGAATTGAATCTTTTTTACCTCCACGTATTCCTGCTAATGCCATTGCATCTGTGTCATCACATATTACTAAATCATCTTCGGTTAGGCTAATTGTGTTATTATCAAGAAGTAATAATTCTTCATCTTTTTTAGCATTTCTAACAATTATTTTTTCACCATTTACATGTGTTCTATCAAAAGCATGTAAAGGTTGACCTACAGCCATCATAACATAATTTGTAATATCTACAATAGCACTTATTGGTCTCATACCTGCATTTATTAAAGCTGCTTTCATCCACATTGGAGATTCTTTATCATATACATTTTCTATTTCAATTGCAGCATATCTATTACATTTTTCAGGTACTTGTATTTCAACATTGTATTTTGGAAGATTTTTATCAATTTCTATACTTGGTAATTCTTTTAAAGGTACATTATAAATTGCTGATAGCTCTCTTGCTATTCCATAATGTCCCCATAAATCTGGTCTGTTTGTTAATGATTTATTATCTATTTCAAGTACAACATCATCCATGCATATTAATTCAGCTATATTTTGACCTGGTTTACATTCAGCACCTTTTAAGTCAACTATTTCATCTTCACTTTTAGCTGGGAAAATGTTCTCTAAATATACTTCTTCTGCTCCACAAATCATACCATAAGATGATTCGCCACGCATATTTGTTTTCTTTATTTTAACTAAATCTGGTTCTCCATGCCAATATACTTCAGCTCCTGGTTTAGCTATAACTACATATTCACCTACATATAAGTTTGATCCACCACATACAATTTGTACTGGTTCTGATTCACCTATATCTACCATACATATTCTTAATGAGTCTGCATTAGGATGTTCTTTTACTTCTAATATTTTTCCTACTACTATGTCGTGAAATTTATCACTAGTATTTTCAACAGACTCTACTTCAACTGTTCTTAATGTTAAATCATAAGCTATTTGTTTGTTTGTTATTTCTTTTGGTAAATCAACATATTTTTTAACCCAATTTAATGATACTTTCATTTTGTTTACCTCCTTATTTAAATTGCTCTAAAAATCTTAAATCTGCACTATGGAATAATCTTACATCATCCACTCCATAACGCATCATAACTAATCTGTCTAATCCAATGTTAATATAAAATCCTGTCCATTCTTCTGGATCAAGTCCAGCAGATTTTAAAACATTAGGATGAATTACGCCACCTGGCATTACTTCAATCCAGCCATTGTGGTTACATACACTACAGCCTTTTCCATCACATACTAAGCATTCCATGTCTATTTCATAACCTGGTTCAGTAAATGGGAAAAATCCTTCTCTCATACGTACATTGATTTTTCTACCAAATACTTTTTCAAGAATAGTTTGAATCATTACCATTCCAGATGAGAATGAAATATTTTTATCAACTATAAGAGCTTCATATTGGAAGAATGCTCTTTCATGTCTTGCATCAGTATTTTCGTTTCTATATACTCTACCTGGGTAAACAAATCTCGCAGGAGCACCATGTTTTAATAAATATCTAACTGATCCACCTGTTAAATGAGGTCTTAAACATAAACGCTCATTTCCTAATTTTTCCTCTGTTCCATCTAACCAGAATGTATCCATAGATTGACGTGCTGGATGGTCAGAAGGGAAATTTAAGTTATCAAAAGCATATTTTTCACTACTAATATCATCTTCACTATATACTTCAAAACCTAATGATAAAAAGGCTTCATTTAGGTCATAACACATTTGAGTAATAGGATGTAATGCTCCTTTACTTATAGCTGTTCCTGGTAATGTAAGGTCTAAAGGTTTATCAACAACACTTTTAGCACTTATAAGTTCATCTTCTTTTTGTTTTATTTTATCTCCAAATAATTGTTTAATTTCAGTTGTTTTCATTCCAACAACCTTTTTTTCTTCATTAGATAATGTACTTATAGATTTTAAAACTTCACCTAACTCGCTTTTTTTACCAGTTAGTTCTTTTGCAATATTTTGCAATTCTTCTACTGTTTTTGCATTTTCTAGTTTTTCAAGTCCATCGTTTTTGATTTTTTCTAACTTTTCTTCCATAATAGCATTTCCTTTCCCTAAAAAACAAAAATAGTGATACCAAACTAAAGGACGAATCTTTTAATCCGCGGTACCACCTTTTTTCTAATTTCTTAGCACTTATTAAAATAATTTTCTTAACGATATTGACTCCATTATTGAAATTCATTATATAGCTTCTCTAGTATGGCTCTCAGTCTGTTGACCATAATTCCCTGTATAGAACTCTAAATAACTACTTAGATAATTTCTTCATCATATATCGAAGACATTTATATATTACATAAAACTGTATAAATTATACATTCAAAATAGCTTTTTGTCAATAAAAAATTGGTAGAAAAATTTGTGTTTCCTCCTTAAAAAAATTTTTGCTGAGGATGCTAATTGTTCTTTCGAACAATGGCTATAGTACATCATGATTTTATGTTAATTTCAAGTTTTTTACATAAAGCTCTTTAAATTTCTCTTTTAGCTTATTTATATATTTCCTTATTTTATTCCTTTATAAAATGATACGATAAATTTTAAATTTTTAAAACAAAAAATCAACCCTAAAGGTTGATTTTTGGTGCCAACGAAGTAGATATCTACAACTTCTTTGGCTCTCTTGACGATTGATACAAATATCAATCAACTTCTGTAATTAATTTAGCATAAAAGTTATAAATTTTCAAGTAATTATTTTGAAAACATAAAAGAACTGTTAAAGTGTTAAAGACAAAGGAAAGATACAAAGACACTTTACCTCTGATATTTCTTTTTTATCTACTAGAACTCCTTTTTGTTTTTTATATAATCACTATATTTTTGTACAAGTATGTTATTTATTTTTTTCCAAAGGTTATATTTACACTTTTTCCTTGCAGGGCATTTCTTGCAATTTGGACATTGTGGTGCTTTTATTTTCTTCAAAAACATTTCTGTATTAAATATAATAGAATTTACTTCGTTTATTTTCTTACTTTTAGATTTTTTACTAATTACATCTTTTAGCTCATTTAAATAATTTTTTTCAAATTGGTCTATATCACTTTTTAATCTTTCTTCTATGTATTCAATAGTTTCTTCATATCTTTTTAAGTTTATTAAATAAATAGTAAAAACGTAAAAATAATCCAAAGCAAAATACTCACCTTTTATCAAGCAATTTATTCCCATCAAATTACTAGGTTTAATTAATTCCGTATATTTTATATTTTTTGAACATTCGTAGAATATTTTCTCAAACTCTATATTTTCTTGTTTTTCAAATAAATTGAAATATATATTTTTAATTTTCTTCATATTAGCAGAAATTTCTAGATTAATTGATTTAATAGTTTCTATTTCTGAAAAATTTGGAATATAAACCTTAAATGTATTAAATCCCATCATTGAATAATCTTTAATATATATATTCATTTTATTTTTCTTTGCAATCTCGAGGATAGTTTTTAATGCTTCCTTATTATCTTTTACATTATTAAAAGGGAGCTTTTCTATGTCTATTTCATTATCTAAAAACACACTATTGGGATGAATACCTGAATTTGATGAATAACATTTCAACCAATTATTTTGTAAAAATTCTTCACCATATTCTTCTTTATATTTTTCATAACAATTATTTATATTTTTCATCTTTGCTTCAATGTTTTCTTTTTTTAACCCTTGAAATGCTTCTGTAATACATCTTTGTAAGGCAATATTAAAATTTGGATCCGAACCAACCGTAAATAAATATTTTGTGTTTCCTTTAAGTAGCATAAAACCAACAACAGGGAATTTACCACCTAATGAGCAATCTTTTATTTTGTATTCAAATCCCATGTTTTTCAACTCTCTTAATTGCTCACTTATCGAATATTGTTCTAAGTTTTTTATCACAATATTTTTTACTTTTATTTCTTCAAACATTATTTTTTTATAACAATATCTTTCAAATATTTCGCAAATTCCTTGTACTAATGCTTCTTCCTTTGAGTTTCCTGAGCAAAGACCATTAGAATGCGTTAAAAAATTAATTAATCTTATTGGTAAATCTTCTTTTTCATTATTTATTATATTTTCAAACGATGTATAATATCTATAATTATCATTATATTTTATTAAGTCATTTAATGAATTTACCTCAATAAATTCAGAAAACTTATTGTAAAATTCATTATGTTCAAGATATTTTTCATCTTTATAAATTAACATATCCTCTTTATTTAAAAATGATGATTTTAACAAGAAATTTGCTTGCAATCTTTCCATAAATTCTGCATATGCACTTGCTAACGCATATTCTTTGGTTATGCCTTTACCATTTGTTCCAATTCCTTTTATTTCTTTTAATTCCACCCTAGTTGAATAAAATGAATTATTAATATTAATAATTTCTTTTTCTACTACGTTAATTTCAAACTTTTTTAATATTTTTTTTATTTTTTTTACTGTTTCTTCTGGTTTACATTCTTTTCTATTATACATCTTTTAACTCTTCCCTTTATAAAAATAAGAGAAGCCTATTCAATTAGACTTCTCATGTTTTACTTAGTCTTGACAATAGTTTCCGCCTAATTCTCTAATCATTGTTTTGTCATTTGACTTTTCATTAATGACCATTAATGGAGACTTTTTACTTTTCAAAATCTTCTTTATAGCTTTTATCATCCTTAATCACCTCCTTTTTTTTTTTTGTTTTTTCATATATTCTACTTGAACATACTTCACCTGTCGTACCATTTACATAGATTTCATTTTCGTCTCGTAAAGCTTTTAAAGCCTTCCTTCCAACTCCAGTTACACAAGGAATTCCTAATTCTCTGGCAATAATAGCTGAATGACATAACATTCCTCCTACAGCTGTAACTAAACCAGATGATCTAGACATAATATCTAGCCAATCAGGATCTGTAAACATTGATATTAATATATCTCCATCATTCCATTTTTCTATATCTTTTAAATTTCTATAATAAGCTGATTTTCCTATTACTTCTCCTGCTGATGCTGGAGAACCTACAAAGATTTCTTCATCAGAATTTGTTAAAGTTTTATTTTTCTCCATAGAAACTTCTCTTGTAACAGGTCTGTATTGCAATAATATCAATTCTCCATCTATAACACACCACTCCATATCAGCCGTGTCTCCATTAAACTTGGCTAGTGTGTTTTGAATATCTAATAATTGCTTTCCTATATAATCGTTAGTTTTTATTCCTTCTTGCGTACCATTAGTTCTATTCCATTCTTCTCTTATTGGAGTCTCTTTTCCAGAAACTAATTTTTCGCCATTTCCTTCTATCCATTCTAAAATGCCGTTATCTTCACTTTGTCCTATCCAAACTCCTGATATTTCTGGCTCAATAAATTCTTGTATTATAACATTCATATTTGGTTGTTGTAAGTTATTTATTTCAATATATTTTTTTACTCTATCATTCTTTACTGATTGCTTTACGTTCCTTACTCTATCTATAATATTTTTCTTTTCAACATTCAAATATGAATCAAACATTCCAGCAAAAGAGTGTATTCCACCATCTTCTGCATTAGCAGAGCTTCTAACAGCATATCTTTTATTTTCATCAAGTAAATCTTTAATTTCATTGTCTTCTATTTCAACATAATAAGGTATAACATAAGTTTTAGGTATCCTAATTTCACTTGCCCTTAATTTCGCCAATCCCAATGCTTTTCCACCTATCATATCTTTCAATTCGTCTTCTAAACCTGCTTCATAGAGCTTTGCCAAATATTCTATTGGTACAACTTTCATTTTTTTCAAATCTTCTTTGGCTCTTTTTACTAGTGTTTTTTTATGTATTAGCATTAAGTTTTGATCTGGTTCATTTATATATTCTAATTCTAATGGATAAAGAGGTCTAATTCGTTTCATAGAATAAAGTCTTTGATTATCTTGCCATTTTTTCATTACCAAATACTTTTTCATTTCTTCATCATTAGGTAATTGTAATTTCTGTTCTTTTAATATCGTTTTTCCATCAACTGATAAATATGCTCTATCTATATTTTTAACAATATCTAGATAATTTTTTCCATATTTCTTTTTTATATCTTCTATTATCGTTTCACTAAATGAACTATTTTCATTTAGTGCTTCTACTAAGCAAAAATATGCCAAACCTCTTAATGAATAATTTACCTTCTTTTCATATTCTTCTGCCTTATCTCTCAATTTAAATTGTCCTTCTGCCTTTGCTCTCAGCATTTGAAATAATTCATCTATTTCTTTTGCAGTTCTTTCTTTGCTAACATACTCAATTATAGAATTTACTTCATTCATATAATCACTATCATGTATAGCTTCCATTAAATTTCTGAAATAAAATGTTTCAGCATCTTTTGTTATAAAGTTGTCCACTTTTTCTTTAAAAAGTTTAAAATCCTCTACACTAACTTCTTGCATACTTTCCTCCTAATTATATATCAATTATTTTATCTCTTTTTAATGTAATTAATAATTCCTTTGTTTCATTATAAAGTTTAGGTTTCATTTTTGCAATATATTCTCCAGTATAATTTCCATCAATAATTTTTAATATGTTTAAAGTTGCTTTATTACATTGTCTTAAAGGATGTGCTATTAAAATATAACGATTATATTTTTCTTTTCTCACATTTTTTATTTTTAATTTTATTTTTTTGTTTTTTATTTCATTCCATATTTGTATTTCATTTTTTTCTAATAACTCATCGCAGGATTCTTTCCAAAATTCGCCACTTAATTCTGCTTTGCACCCTCCTCTACATTTTAATAATTCATTACAGTTTTTGCATCTTAATGGTAACCAGTTCATTTTTTGAAATTTTTTATTTTCTCTACATTTCCAGATTTTTTTAAATCTATCATCCTTCATATTTCCCAAAACAAAATTTGAACTTGCACAAATCTTAACATCTCCATTAGCCTCTATCGCACAGAACTTATAGCCTGCTCCACAACCATGGCATAAATACCTGTACTTATCTTCTAATTGGCAAAAAGCAATACAATTACTTATTTTAATATCAAAGCCTTCATTATTTAGCTGATTTACTATTTCAATCATATTTTTCAAATTATCCTTTGTGTAGTTTTTTCCATTTCCGATATAATTTAGTCGTGCAACTGTTAGTTTCCAATTGTATTTTTCACACAATGTTGCTAAAAACTTTATATTATTATATTCTGTGTTTTCTGGAACAGTAGTACAATTTATATTTATTGATATGTTTTTAAAATCTTCTTCTACATATTTTAACCCATTAATAATTTGTTTGTAGCAATCCTTTTGAGAAAGTTTATTATGTGTTTTTTCGTTTCCATGTATAGATACACCTAATGAATTAATATACTTTAATACTTTTCTTATATTTTCTTGTTCTAATAATACACCATTTGTAATTAGTATCTGATTAAATCCTAATTCATATCCATACTCTAGCAATTCTTCTAAGTATTTATATAATAATGGTTCGCCACCAGTATAATATATATTACATACACCTATTAATTTTAATTCTTTCAATATTTTTTTTGCAAGTTCAAAATCCATGTCTACATAACTATTATTTTCTGATTGAGAACAAAATTTACAGCTTAACATACATTTACTAGTTATTTTCATATATACAGATATTGGATTTTTTAAGGTCTTTAAATTTATTTTTTTCCTTGTATCAACATTTCCATATTTATATATTTGATTCATTATAATTACCTTTCTTTTTCAATTTCTCTATGTGTGAGAATCTCATAAGTTTTATATTTTTTATCATATCTAATTCTTCTTTTGATATTTCATTATTTTTAGATAAGATCCTTAATTTTTGCAATATATTTAACTCTCTTAAAATTTTTTCTTCATTGTCATCTGGCGAATGTATATAACTTAATGTATGAAATTTAAATATTCCTTCTCCACTTATTCTAGAATTTTTTCTAAGATTACCGTGACTTATCCTTTAAAATAATTTCACTAGTTTTTGTTTTATCAGTGTTTATTTCTTTTACTTTTGCTAGATTTATTAACAAATATAATTTATCACTTTCACTATATTTCTCTCTAATTTCTTTTTTAAACTTTAGAATATCTTTTTCAAAATTTTCATTGTCATAAATGTTTTTTATTAAAACTACGATTGCTTCATTTCCAAATAAATAGTTTATCATATATGCTAAAGACGCAAAACTTGTTTCAAACTCACTATTCGTTTTTAGCTGATTTTCATAAAGTTCCTTGCTTAAGTTCGTCCAATCAATTACTCCATATAATTTTATACTTCCTAATTTACTTCTTTGTATTTTATCATATATCTCTGGAAATTTTTTTTGACTTTCTGGTTTTAACATCAAATAATCATATTTTACCATAACACATTTTACTTATATATTTTAATAAAACTCTATTGCATTATATTCTGTAATAGCTCTTGAATCGTTAATTAAAATTATTCTACCTTTCCATTTTTTATTTTTATTCAAAAATTGTTTAATTATTTTTTGTAAGTTTTCTTTACTTAATGGTTTTAAACTTTTATCTCTTCGTTTTTCACCACATAAATTGTTTATTTTTAAATAAATTCTATCTCCTAATTTATCTAAGATATCAGCAAATTTTTGCATATCTCCATAATTAAAATTATTATACGCCACAAAAGTAACAATTGTTCTTACATTTTTATATTTAGATGATAAAGCAATGGTTTTTAATACATTATCCCAACATAAATTTGAATTTTTTATTCCTGCCGTAGCGATAGCTTCTTCTTTTGTTAATCCCTTTAAAGAAACTCCTAAAACATCAACTAAATTTTTTTTTAATAATTTTTCTACAATAGCTGGTAACGAACCATTTGTATCTAAAAACACAATTCCATTATTTTGTTTAACAATCTGTAATTCCTCTTCTAAATAAATATTTAGACAAGGTTCTCCACCAGTAAATTTAAACATATTTCCTTTTTTTATTAATTCTAATACTCTTAATCTAAAATCTTCAATTTCCATATAATTAGCTTTATGCTCTGTCTTCACCGCATATTTACAAAATGCACAATAAAAATTACACTTGCTATATGCCATTGCATGTGAATTTCTAGTATCGAATTTTTCACTTCTGTCTATGCACTTAGGAGCAAAAAAATTTTCACCTATACTTACATCAATTTTCATTTTCTTCTCCATAATATTATTTTTTACAATAAAAGACAAGGGGACATATCCACTTGTCTTTTGTTGCTTTAACTATTATCATCGATTACTATATTAACATAATTTTATTGTATTGTCAATATTTTCAATTTATTAGTTAATATCTCTCCTTTTGTTCTTATTCGCTTTGCTTTCATCTGGTATTATTACCTTTCTATAAATATTATTAGCGATTTCATTATCATTGTCGTCAAATATACCATTTTTATATAAGTCATCACTAACAATTTTATAGTTATTATCTTTGTCATAGCAAATTCTTTTGTGAAAATGGCTCATAATACTATGCCAAAAGCTTTTGAATTTCTGTAATTCTTGTTTTAGTTTTTCTTTTTCGGTTTGTAACTTGCCTATAATCTTTTCTTTAGTAGATAGTTCCTTTTTTAAATTGTCAATTTCATTATCTTTTAGCTCTATTTCATATTTTAGTGAGCAATTTTTTTTTTCTATTTCAAAGCTAGAGTGTTCAAAATCTTTAATTGCCATATTTAAGTCATTTACATTTCTTACTGTCTGGGTTATATCTTTTACATCTTCTGTATAATTTTTGATTTTTTGAACATCCTCGTTTGAAATAGCCATATTATTTTTGTTAAGTTTAGTAGATTTTAGGTTATTTAAAATTTCTTTTATTTCATTACTAGAATTATCAAGTATTTTCGTTTGATTATTTGCTTTTTCAAGTTTTTGTTCTTTCTGTTTTAGCTGTTTCTTTATTTCTCTGTAATTACCCATTTCATTAACATTAATGTCTTGGTTTCTGCCTTTTTGCTTTTCTTTTAACTTAGTATTAACTTCATAAAACTTGTTATATGACTTAATACAAGCATTTCTCATTTTATCTTGTATTTCTGTTAAAGATGTTTTTGTAAATAGCTTAGTTTTTCCAACTTGCTTTTTCATTCCCCTAGTACAATTTTCTATTATTGGAACACCTACAATATGCATATGGGGAGAAGTTTCATCAAAATGTATTGTGGCATTTGCTACTTTAAAAGTTGGTACAATTTTTATTAAAGCTTTTACTTGTTCATTATATACATCAACCATTTTTAGCCTGTATTCATTATCTTTATTATTCCAAAAATCCATATCTCCAAGTTCTATTATAATTTCACAAGCTATATCATTTTGAGACTCACATACTTTTTTAAAATAATTTTTAATTTTTCTGTCATCACGATTTTGTTTGGCATTATATTCAATTCTAGCTTGCTCAAACTCATCTAAATATACTTGTTTTACATCATTTACAATATCATTAGTCCCATATACTGTTCTAATTAGTTCTCTTTGATTATCATAATCTCTTAAATTGTGTTTATTAACATCTGATAAGTCTTTTGCATTTTGAATTGCATTATTAGATAGAGAAGTAGTACCAAATAAATTATCTTTTGCTACTTTTTTTGCTAATTTACTTTTGTTTTTATCACTACCTAAGTGAAAAGAATAAGCTAATTCTTGCTCCATAAAATCCCTCCTTTGAAATTTCCTCGTAGCTATGGACTTTGGCTTTGCCATAAGTCCTAACCCCCTATGAGTTTTGACATTCTATCAAAACTTGGTGGCTCTGCGAGGCAATAAAATTTATCTTACATAGACAAATTTTATTCAAATTAACTATAACCTCGTCAAAGCAAATTTCACTTCACCAAAGGTCATATTATCATCTGACCTTTTAGTTTGTTTTATTGCTTTTCCTCTTTCCCCAAAAGCACTACTTTTGGGGAGCCCTGTTACTCTGTTAATTTGTTTTATCAAGATAATCTTCGCAGAACCTTACTGGCTTAACACCTACTGAAATAGGAGTGGTATCTTTTGAATAAATCACACTAGTGTTAGTTTCATCTGGTATATAATCAAAAGCAGCGTCAATTTCTTGCATTTGAAATTTATCTTCTTCGTTAATATAGATTATTCCAAATTTATAAGTTTCCATTTTATTATCTGGATCTAGTTTATAATAGTCCTCTAAAGGAAATACTCTAACAATTACACTATTATCTTCTACAAAGTTAAAGTAAAACATTTGATTTTGCACATAGTATGTTGCCTCTGTAAAATGAACATCATAGTATTGTTGTAATCTCAATATTATTTCGCCAAATTCTTCTTCAGATAGATAATTACTAAATCGAACATTACCAAGCACATTACCAAATATAGCTGGTTTATTAGTATCAATATACCCTTTATCAAATAGTTCCTGACAAGGTTTGCAAATAGATTCTCTGAAATTAATTTGCTTTACAGCTATTACTGTACCTATAATATCAAGTTCTATTTCGTTTTGAAGTATATTAACAATAGTTGAATCTCTCCAATTATCTTTTTCTAATACTTTTTCTTCATTGAATAGATTACTTATTTTTTGATAAGTTTGAAATATACACATCATTTGAATAATTGAAACCTAAAAAAGTAATACTTTTAATAATTACTTTATGTGGTTCAATATATGAGAGATTAGTCTTTTCAATTTTTCTAATACTACCTTTTATAAAAGTAGAGATAACTTTAGCAAATTCACATATAAATTCAAGTCTCTGTTTTAGACATTCTTCAAATTGTAATTCTTGTTTAATTATTTTCAATTTTAACACCATCCTTTCATTTGGATGATTTTTATATTGTTTTTAGACAACAAAAAAAAATCAACCAAATTTATTTTCTGATTGATTTTTGTATCTGTAGTTCGAACAGATTCGTTATTGGTGCGGATGAGAGGACTCGAACCTCCACACCGTTGGTACTGGTTCCTAAGACCAGCGCGTCTGCCAGTTCCGCCACATCCGCTTATGTTTTGTTGACATAGAATATTGTAGCACACTTTATTATTCTATGTCAACAAATTTTTATTAATTTTTTATATTTTTTGTTCTTTCTTTTTTCTGCCTCTTTTTGGCTTTTCAGCTTTCTCTTCTTTAACCTTTTTCTCTTCAACGTAACCAGGTTTTCCTAATAATCTAAACATGTTTTTCTTATATTTTTCTACCCCAGGTTGATTAAATGGATTTACTTCTAGCAATCTTCCAGACATTGCACATGCAAGTTCAAAGAAATATATTAAATGTCCTATTGTACATTCATTTAATTTATCTACTGTTAATATTATATTAGGAACTCCACCATCCACATGTGCTTCAATTGTTCCTTCCATAGCTTTTTTATTAACATAGTCTAAGCCTTTACCTACTAAGTAATTCAACTCATCTAAATTATCTTCATCTTGGTTTATAAATACATCTGAATCTGCTTCTTTAATATCAATTACTGTCTCAAATAAATTTCTTCTTCCTTCTTGTATGTATTGGCCTAAAGAGTGTAAATCAGTTGTAAATTCAGCTCCAGTAGGATATATACCTTTTAAGTCTTTTCCTTCGCTCTCTCCATATAATTGTTTCCACCATTCTATAATATAGTGTAGTTTAGGCTCATAGCTTACTAATATTTCGATATTTTTTTCATTTTTATATAAAATATTTCTAACAACCGCATATTTATAGCAGTCATTATATTTTAGATTCTTGTCTAAATATTTTCCTTGTGCAATTTTCGCACCCTCTAATAATTTATCTATGTTTATTCCAGCTGTTGCAATTGGTAATAATCCCACTGCTGTTAATACTGAATATCTTCCACCAATATTGTCAGGAATAACAAATGTTGTATATCCTTCTTCATCAGCAATTTGTTTTAGAGCTCCTCTTTCCTTATCTGTTGTAACATATATTCTTTTTCTTGCTTCATCAAGTCCATATTTATTTTCTAATAATTCTCTAAAAATTCTAAAAGCAACTGCTGGTTCAGTCGTAGTACCTGATTTTGATATTACATTTATTGATAAGTCCCTGTTTCCTATTAATTCTATTAAATCATTTAAGTAATTAGGATTTAAGTTGTTTCCTGCATATAATATTTGAGGAGTTTTTCTTTGCTCTTTTGGTAAAGAATTATAGAATGTATTTGTAAGAGATTCAATTACTGCTCTTGCTCCTAAATATGATCCCCCTATTCCTATTACAACTAGTACCTCAGAATCTTTTTGAATTTTTTTTGCACATTTTTTTATTTTTTCTACTTCTTTTTTATCATAGTCTGATGGTAAATCTAACCATCCTAAAAATTCATTTTCATCCTTTGATTTTTCATGTAATTCTTCATGTATTTTTGTTACTTTACTTGCATATATCATTATTTCTTCTTGTTTTATATTACTATGGTTCAAGTCTAATTTTATATTTTCCATTTTAGATACCTCCTCTTTAGTATTTATTCCTATTTTATATTAAGTATTCATTTTATTCAATAGACTTTTATTTTTTTATATTTGTTTTTATATTTTTTATTTTTTTCATAAAATTGCTAGACTTTTTTTATTAATTTGTGTATGATTATATAGTATAAAAAAATTAGTAATTAAATTGTTCTCAGGAGGTTTATTATGAATAAAATAATTCTTAAAATATTTTTAATTTTGTTAGTTGCTTTTGTATCTCTTACTACTTTTGTTTGCGCTACTGATATAAACTTATATTTACCTGGAACTGATAGTCCTACTGACAATATAGACAACTCTAATAATTCTGAAGTTCCTAATAATTCTGAAGTTCCTAATAATTCTGAAGTTCCTAATAATACTGATACAACAAATCAAGAAAATAATAATGTTATTGATAATACTTTAAATAATAACAATTCTGAATCAGAAGTTTTACAACCTACTGGGATTTCTTCTGCACAAGAAACTAGTTTAGGAATATCAAGTATTATAAATATAATATTCATAGCAGTTGGTGTTATTATAATATTACTTGCTATAGCAATTTTAATAAGATTAAATGGATAAATATAAGCGACTTTTAAAAGTCGTTTTTTTTATTTTCTTTCCACTATTTATCAGAATATTTTATATAAAATTATAAATACTAATATTGAGCATTTTTGAGCTTAGTTTTGAGAAAAGGAGGTTATTTACCTTTATGAAAAAAAGATTTTTTGCAATTGCTACTTTATTAGTTATTTTTTCATTTTTTATGGTTCCTTATACATTTGCAGCTAATAAAAATATGAATAATGCCGTAAATAATATTAGAAATGCCGTTGGTGGAACCGAAAATGTAGTTGAAGATGCAGGTAAAGGTATTGCTAATGGCATAAAAGATGGATTAAATTCTATTGATAATGGTGCTAAAGACGTAGGTAATGATATAAAAAATGATACTAATAATATGATGAATACTAATAATAGAAATACAAATTATAATGCAACCAGAACAGCTACAGATACAACAAGCTCTGGATTATTTGGAAATACTTCTAATGCTGTTTGGAGTTGGTTAATTATCGCTGTAGTTGCAATTATTATAGTAGCATTAGTTCTTTTCTATGCAAATCAAAACCAAAACACAACAACATATCATCATGATGATAATGAATAAGTAGTAAATTTATAACATGTATGTCTTCCCTTTTCTTGACACACATGTTATAATATTTATATTATGAATTTTAAGGAGCGTTACATACATGTCTAAAAAAATTATCGCTACGAACCCTACTGCCAGACATAATTATGACATAATAGATACATTAGAAGCAGGAATAGTACTTTATGGTACTGAAATAAAATCTATTCGTAATGGTAAGGTTAATTTAAAAGATAGCTATGCAGGTATAAAAAACGGCGAAGTATATTTGTATAGTATGCATATAAGTCCTTATGAACAAGGAAATATTTTTAATAAAGACCCTTTAAGAGACAGAAAACTGTTATTAAATAAACGTGAAATTTTTAAATTAGTTGGTCTTATAAAACAAAAAGGCTATTCACTTGTTCCTATTAGCCTTTATTTTTCTGGCAACTTTGTAAAAGTTGAACTAGGAATTGGAAAAGGTAAAAAATTATATGACAAACGTGAGGATATAGCAAAAAAAGATGCAGAACTTCGTATTCGTAAGCAATACGGAAAAATATTATAATAAAAAGGATTGATAAATAATGTTATTAGCTCTTTCAGGTGTTACTGGTATTGGAAAATCTTATTTTAAGGAAAGATTGGTTGAAGAGTTAAATTTTCATAAAGTAAATACTATAAGGACAAGACCTATTAGAATAGGTGAAAAAAATGGCGTTGATGGGATTTTTATTACCGATTCAGAATTAGATGAATTAAAAGAACAAAATAAAATTGTTTATGATTTTAAGGTATTTGGTGGAAGATATGCTTATTTAAAAGATGAAATATTTTCTGATGATAATATGGTTTTTGAAATGCATTATACAATGATTGATGATTGGAAAAAAATAAAACCAGATATAAAAACAATATACATTTTACCTCAAGATCTTAGTGTTCCTAAAACAAAAGCTAAAGAAAGAAACCTTTCTAAAGAAAAAGAAATTGAAAGAATCAATGAAATTGATGAACAATATAACAGATTTATGAATGATAAGGTTTTTCAAAGTAAATTTGATTATATATTATATAATAATTATGACAAAAAATCAGAAGAACAACTATTAAACTTAATAAGAAATTTAATTAGTAAATAATTTGGAGGTTATATGAATAATACATACTTTACTTTAGATGATAATTTTGAAAAAATTATCAAAAACACATTAAATGATAAAGAAATAATTAGTTTAAAACAAATTCCAACTGGTTGGACTAATATAGTTTATGAGGTTACAACATCTGAAGGTAACTTTTTCTTTAGATTTCCTAGAGATGAGTTTTGGTCTAGAACAATTGTTAAAGATTATGAATTTGCCAAATATATTTATGGTAAAACAGACTTTAATACTGTAAAACTAGATATTTTTTATGATAATGATAGACCATTTAGTGTTCATAAAAAAATACCTGGCATTCCACTTGCTGAAGTTATGAATGACTTAAGTGCTGATGAAATAAAAAATATTTCTGATGAAATTGCTAAGTTCATGTATCAACTTCACCATTTAAATTATGATAAATCTAAGATATTTACCATACATAATATTGGATTAAACTTAACAGATTTTTTAGATGAATTACTAAATGTTCATGTTGCTCAAAATGATATGAAATTTTGGTACCCTTCTACCCTTTCTTCTGATGATAATTGCCTTGTTCACGGTGACTTAAATTCTAGTAATATACTATTAGATGAAAATCATCATGTTTCTGCTATAATTGATTTTGGCTTTGGTGGTTTTGGAAATAAATATAATGATATTGGAAGAATTATTGGAAGATGTCCTGAAACTTTTAAAAATGACATTGTAAAAAGTTATGAGTCATATTCAAATGCTAAATTAAATTCTGAAGTATTACATAATAATATTGAAACATGGACTAATATTGATAATGGATATATAAACTACATGAGAACAATTGGTATATATGAATAATTTAAAAGCGATATAATATTTTGTTATATCGCTTTTTTGTTTTATGCTTTATTGCTTGATCCAAATACATCTCTTATTTTATGTTGAACTGTTTCTTTTATTAGTTCTCTAGCTGGTTGCATGTATTTTCTCGGATCAAATACTTCTGGGTTTTCAATTAGTGCTTTTCTTATAGCACCTGTCATTGCTAAACGTAAATCTGTATCAACATTTATTTTTGATACTCCTCTTAAGCTAGCTTCATGTAACATTTCATCTGGTACGCCTTTTGCTCCAGGTATATTTGCTCCATATTTATTACATAATTCTACTAATTCAGGAATAACAGTTGATGCACCATGTAATACTATTGGAGTATTAGGTAATTTTTCTTTTACTTTCTCTAATATGTCAAATCTTAATTTTGCTTCACCTTTAAATTTATATGCTCCATGACTTGTTCCTATTGCAATAGCTAATGAATCACATCCTGTTCTTTCTACAAATTCTTTTGCTTGGTCTGGATCTGTGAACATTGCATCTGAAGCAGCAACATTTACTTCATCTTCAATTCCTGCTAATTTTCCAAGTTCTGCCTCAACAACTACTCCTCTATTATGAGCATATTCTACAACTTTTTTTGTTAAAGCTACATTTTCTTCAAAGTCATATTTTGATCCATCAATCATAACTGATGAAAATCCATGGTCTATACACATTTTGCATGTTTCAAAATCTGGTCCATGATCTAAATGTAAAGCTATTGGAATATCATTTTCTTCTAATGCTGCTTCTATCATTTTTCTTAAGAAGCCTATTCTTGCATACTTAATTGCACTTGAAGATGCCTGTAAAATAACTGGAGAATTTTCCTCTGCAGCTGCATCTACAATTCCTTGTATGATTTCCATATTATTAACATTAAATGCACCAATAGCAAAATGTTCTTTCATTGATTTTTCAAACATGTCTTTTGTTGTTACTAATGACATAATCCTTCCTCCTTATTTTAAACTTCATTAATTATATATCACTTAAATTTAATATTCAATATTAAAATAAAAAAAGTAAGCTCTACTCTCCAAATATGAAGAGTAGAGCTTGGACAACATAAGGATTACTCAGGATTACTCAAATTTCAAATTTAGTGGACATGGCTTTTATAAAGCCATATGGACCAACTCTGAACAGATATTCTCTGTTCAAAATTCCTACATTCTTCGAATTTACCTCTTGAAGAATTCTTTTCGCAAACTCCTCTTTTACAGAAGTTTCTCCATGGTTTACAAGGATAAGTTTAATATCCTCAAATTGTTGCAGGAACTCAATCATTTCATTTGCTTTTGCATGTGCAGAAAATTCGGTGGTGTACTCCACCCTTGCTCTTTTTGTGCAAAGCATCCCTCCTATCGACACAATGTCTCCATTTTCTGCCGATTTGAGTCTTGCTCCCAAGGTTCCTTCAGTAGTAAATCCAGTAAACTGAATCAAACACTTTTCCTGTTTGATATACTTGATTATATACTGAGGTGCAGGTCCATACGACCCCATGCCCGAAGTGGTTACTATGATTTTACACTCGTCAGATTCCAAAACCTGAGCTCTATTTTCTTTGTTAACAAAGCAAAGATTTTGAGGAAGAAAATCCACGGCTTCCGGTTTTATTTCCAATTCTTCTTTTGAGAATAAAGCCGTATACCTCAAACCCAAAGTTCCATCTGCAAAAATCGGGATATCAGTACTTAATTTTCCTTCATCTTGCATGGTCTTAAGTTTGTATAGGATTTCTTGGAACCGTCCAAGCGAAAATGCCATGTTGACAACTGTGCCTCCACTCTTGATACAGTTAAGAACATTTTCTTCGAAGCATTCTGTTACTTCATCAGAATTTGTTGTACCATATGTGGACTCTTGAATTATTGTCAACGGTAAAGTTTTCACTGCCTTACGCAATTTTGGAATATTGGAGAAAATATTTTTATTGTTGTAATCTCCTGTAAACAAAAGGTTAATGTTTGGATATCCTTTATACCGGACTTGAATGAGTATAAGAGCGGCACCTATAAGATGTCCATTCTTAAACATTGTGAGCTTGATGTTTGGATTGATATCCACGCTTTTGGTATACTCTGTTGCTGATACATGTCTTAATGTTTCTGCAACATCCGACTCCGAATACAATTGCTTGGCGTTATTACGCTTTGCAACATCCTTTAGTACTTTATACGAGTCTGCTAATGCTAATGGTAACAAGATAGCGGTAGCCTTGCTTGTATAAATTTCGCCTGTAAATCCTTTCTTAACAAGTAATGGAAGTCTTCCAGTGTGGTCTACATGGTTGTGTGTTACCACACAGAATTCAATGTTTTCCGCATTGAATGGGAAACTCGCGTTGTACTGTGAATAGTCACTTTCCTGAAACAGTCCACAGTCAACAATAAACCTTGTTTTTTCTCCATTCGGATAATTTACAATCACAAGATTGCAAGAGCCTGTCACTTCGGGTTGTAATGCCATGATGTCTACATAGAACCGTTCTTTTGCTCCCATTTGTTTCATCCTTTCGAAAATAAAATTTATTCACGATTTGTCCTCAAATCATTGAACATGCATACATTATATACTATTTATACCAATAAGACAAGTGCTTTTATTTATTATTTTCATATTTGTAACTACTACACATTGATTCATCTGGTTGTTTTGTATCACAACCAATTATTGGTGTTACAACTATTTGTCCTAATTCACATTCTTGACACTTCTTGTTGTTGTATTTACAGCTTTCTACTGTACAATTAATTTTTTGATTTTTTTCCATAAAAAATAGCCTCCTTTAATATTTTAGCGAATTATAGATTCACTATTTACAATATTATTATGGCTATTTTTTAAAATTTTATCTAAAAATTTATTTTGTTTTTTTGCCGTCTTTCTCTATTCTATTGCATTCCGTGTCTCCTGTAATTTTGCAATCTTTTGGATTTTTAAAACTCAAATACCAATTCATTCCATTTTGATTTTTTTCAATTTCTTTTTGCCTTTCTTGTAGTGCCATAAAAGTTTGAGGTGGCGTCAATATTACTGGTTGGCATGGAACCCAATTTGCTGGTGTTGATGCTTTATTGCTATCAGCTACTTGCAAAGCATTTAAAGCTCTTAAAATCTCTGGTATACATCTACCAACATTCATTGGATAAACAAGTATTAGTCTTACCATTCCCTTTTCATCTATTAAAAATACATTTCTGACAGTTTCTGTTGTGCTTACATCATTAGAAATCATACCATATTTTCTAGCAATCGCACCATTTCTATCTGCTATAATTGGGAATGGCACTCTAATTCCTGTTTTGCAGTAAATATCATATATCCAAGCCAAATGTGATGCATTACTATCTACGCTTAATCCTAACAAACATGCATTTAATTGTTCAAAATATGGATTTGCCTTTGAAAAAGCAATAATCTCGGTTGTGCAAACTGGGGTAAAAGCCTTCAATTTGGGGATAATTATTTAATTATTTTTTCTATATTTCCTATACTATATAATGGTATATTAGTTAGCCATTCTTCTACTCTAAAATTAGCCATTGAGGTTCTAACATTAATTTTTGTATTATATTTTTCTACAAATGATTTTAAGCTTTTGGCTTGTAAATTTTCATTTGATTTTACTTCTATTGGTACATTGTTTTTACCAATTTGTACTATAAAATCAATTTCTGCAATTCCTTTTTCTGATGACCAATAAAACACATTTAATTCTGTACATTCTTTTAATTGGCATAAAACATATTGCTCTGTTAAACTTCCTTTAAATTCTTCAAAAATATCATTGCCTTCTAAAATTGTTTTAGAATCTAAATCTGCCATTGCTCCTAATAATCCCACATCCAATAAATATAACTTAAATGCATTGAAATCTTGATATGCAGATAATGGAACTTTGCAGTTATTTACCCTGTTAACTTGATAAACAAGTCCACAATCTATAAGCCATGATAATGCAATTTCATATTCTCTTGCTCTAGCACCTTCTTTTACTAAACCATATATGAATTTTTTATTTTCTTTTGCAAGTTGTGTAGGAATATTATTCCATAGTTGCCTAATTCTTGGAACAA
>ENA-ORTU01001027-ORTU01001027.1-human-gut-metagenome-genome-assembly--contig:-NODE-1027-length-30144-cov-2.812922_pt1 | contig 30144 bp, 34 predicted proteins | sample MGYA00241910_ERZ509184 | MGnify/ENA primary metagenome ERZ509184 (study PRJEB26280, sample SAMEA2338847) | human gut metagenome | biome: human gut; feature: human-associated habitat; material: faeces... | reverse complement strand
GGTCTGGAATCGGCTGGAACTCTATTATTTATCTGGCAGCTCTTTCTAGTATCGATCAGGAGCAGTACGAGGCAGCACGTGTGGATGGTGCAAACCGCTTCAAGCAGATGATTCATATTACACTGCCAGGTCTTGTTCCTACGATCATGGTTCTGTTTATCCTTCGTATGGGTAATATCTTAAACGTAGGCTATGAGAAGATATTGCTTCTGTACAATTCAGCAACTTATATTACGGCTGATGTTATTTCTACTTATACATACCGTCTGTCCTTTGGTGGAAGTGGAAACCCAATGTATTCAAAGTCAACCGCGATTGGATTATTCAACACCATTATCAATGTTTTCTTCCTGATGCTTACTAATATGATCAGTAAGAAGGCAACAGATGCAGGTTTATTCTAATAAAGGGAGGGAGTTTGGGATGCAAACAAAAGTAAAAAAACAAAAAATGAAATCCTCCTTGGGAGATAAAATATTTGTTATTATTAACACTGTAATTCTTCTCTGCATGTGTTTTGTGACATTGTATCCGATCTGGTATGTACTTTGTGCATCCATGACATCGAATACTTATCTGGTATCTCATCCAGGTATTATGCTGTGGCCGCATGAGGTAACGTTTGGTGCTTATAAGATGGCATTTTCTCATCCGCTGCTTTTGTCTGGATATAAGAACACATTGATTGTTTTGGCAGTTTCTCTGCCAATCAACATTTTGCTGACACTGTTCGCAGGATATTTTATGGCATCTAAGGATGTTATGTTCAAGCCTCTGATTCAGGGACTAATTATGTTTACGATGTTCTTCTCGGGTGGTATGATTCCTGCATACTTGAATGTTAGAAGTCTTGGTCTTTACAATTCTCTCTGGGCATTGATTCTTCCTGGCGCACTGAGCGTATATAATTCCATCATCTGTAAGACAGCGATCGAGTCTGTTCCGGAGTCCCTTAAGGAATCTGCATACATCGACGGTGCAAATGATGTAATTATCCTGTTTAAGATTATCGTTCCGCTGATTAAGGCAACACTGGCAGTTCTTTTGCTTTACTATGGTGTTGCTCACTGGAATGCATGGTTTAACGCATCTATTTACCTGAAGGATAATGAGAAGCTTCCGATTCAGAATATTATGCGTGCAATTTTGATTGCAAACTCTAATGTTTTGAACTCTGCTGCAGCAGAAAACGATCAGGTAAATCAGTTCGCAGAGGCTATCAAATATTCTACAATTATTCTGACAACGTTACCGGTACTTTGTATCTATCCGTTCATTCAGAAGTACTTTGTAAAGGGTGTTATGATTGGTGCTGTAAAGGGCTGATATAAAGGATATTTTAAGAAGCAAAATTGCCTTTTTCTTCGAGAATTAGTATAATGACCATATCAGAATGGCATGGACGAATAATCGAAGAAAGGGGCTTTTTTTATGAATAAATTTGAAAATGAGAAGCGATGTCAAACGTATGAGGTAACGGATTTTCAGCATAACTTTGAGATTGATCGTCCTGTTACTGTTGCGCAGCAGTGGGGACTACATATTCATTCAACGCATTATGAAGTAATTGTATTTATTCGCGGAAACGTGGATTTTTGGATTGAAGGAAGACGAAAAAAATTAGAATATGGCGACATCGTGATTGTTAATCCTCGTGAGATTCACCGCACATTTCACCAGGATGATTCGGAGTATGAGCGTATTCTTATACATGTATCAGATAGTATGTTAAAGGATCTGTCGACAGCACAGACAAATCTGCTGAGTGTGTTTCATAAGAACAAGGCACATATTTTACACTTTTCAGAGAATGATATGAACAGGTTTGTGCATGACCATATGCAGATGAGAAATCTGTGGAAGAAAAAGGAATATGGAGCAGATCTTTTATGTTCTGCATGGTTTCAGATTTTGCTGATTCAGATTTCGCAGCAAATGCGTATGGCGGAAGGATCTGGTGAATGGGAGAGTGCTGCAGGTTTTGTCGGTGAGGCACTTGATTATGTTAATACACACATGACAGAGAATATATCGGTTCGGGATATTGCAGATGCCCTAAATGTCAGCCAGTCATATTTAAGCCATGCCTTTAAGAAGAGCACTGGATATGGGCTGTGGAATTATGTCATATCAAAAAGACTTGTTTATGCACAGAAACTTCTCTTGGAGGGCATTTCAGTAACAGAGGCATGCTATGAGAGTGGATTTAGAGATTATGCCCATTTTATTAAGAGTTTTACAAAAACTTTTGGGTGTTCTCCGAAGCAGTATGGAAAGGAAGAACCATCTTCATACATGGTTAAACTGTATCTCTAGGACTGTTGTAAGTAATTATCACTCAAAAAATAGTGGCTATATATGTTTGAATTTGTGCAAGTGTTCATTTTGAAAAGCAGAAAAACACATATTTTGTACTTGAAATGCAAAGTTTTATTAGAAAGAGCTGATATAATAGAATCAGACAAAACGTTTTGGGGAATATGAATTTGAATTGTGAAAAGTACACAACTAGATTCATAAAAAAAGGACAGCAAAAAATAAATCACAATAAATTGTCTGAAAAAGTATAAAAAAACAGGGGTTTTCAGACAGAAAGATGGAGGATTTCTATGAAAAAGATGGTAGGAAGAAGAGTATTAGGCTTTGCTATGGCATCTGTTATGGCAATGGGCATGGGAACCGCTGCAATGGCAGAGGAGACCACTTATCCAATGGACACAGATGCAACATTCGTGTACTGGGGCGAGCTTAACTCAAGTGTATCCGCAAACTTCAACAGCCTGGCAGATACCGAAATCGGAAAAGACTGGCAGGAGAAGACTGGAGTTACAATTGAATTCCAGCATCCGACAGCAGGACAGGCAACTGAGCAGTTTAACCTGATTATTGCAGACGGCGATTATCCGGATCTGTGGCATAGAAACTGGTCAAGTAGCAGCACCTATCCGGGTGGACCAGAGAAGGCTATCGCTGATGGCGTTATCCTTGATCTGACTGATCTGATTAACGACTACTGTCCGAACTTAAAGGCATTCTTGGAAGCAAACCCAGATATTGACCGTCAGGTAAAGACTGACTCTGGTAAGTATTATGTATTCCCAAGTATCAAGGAAATTGATGAGGGATGTACTTGTATGGGACCGATGATCAGAAAGGATCTTCTGGAAGAGTTGGATCTTGAGGTACCGGAGACAATCGATGAGTGGCATGATGTACTGACTGCATTCAAGGAGAATGGCGTAGACGTTCCGCTTTCCTGGAACTTTGGTGACAAGGGAAAGACTTTTGGTTACGCATATGGAACACCAGAAGGATTTGTAGTAGATGATGGTGTATGTGTATATGGACCATCTAAGGCAGAGTATAAGGATTATTTAACTACCATGCATCAGTGGTATGAGGAAGGATTACTTGATCCGGATATGTTCTCCGGCGGTGAGGATCAGACTAACACAAAGCTTGCATCTGGTAAGATTGCAGCAACTATGGCATGGGCTGGCGGTACTTTACAGACTGTAAATACCTTAGCAAAGGAAGAAAACCCAGACTTCAATCTGACAGCAGCAAAGTGGCCGGTTCTGAATAAGGGTGATGAGCCACAGTACGGATTCCGTAATACTCAGTTCTACGATGGAGGTATTGCAATCGGTGGAACATGTGAGGATCCTGTAACTGCAGCAAAGCTTCTTGACTATGGCTACAGCGAAGAAGGATATATGATGTTTAACTTTGGTGAAGAGGGTGTCAGCTACACAATTGAAGATGGCAAGCCAGTTTACACTGATGAGATCTTAAATAATCCGGAAGGATGGCCGATCAGCCAGGCAATCGCTAAGTATGCAATGGCATGCTACAATGGACCGTTTGTACAGTCTGGTGATTATCAGATGCAGTACTTCCAGGATCCGGAAGCAATCAACGCTATGTATACATGGAACGACTGCAATTCCAAGGAAACCACACTCCCGACTGTTTCTCCGACAGAGGACGAGAGCTACGAGTATGCAACTATCATCAATGAGATGAGTACCTATGTAGAAGAGATGACAACAAAGTTCATCATGGGTACCGAGGATATTGAGACTGGTTTTGATGCTTATCTTAAGACCCTGGATCAGTTTGGTCTTGAACGTGCAACTGAGATCCTGAACGATGCACTTGCTCGTTATAACGCAAGATAACTATTGCTGCAGGACTGAAGACAAATGGGAAGAGGGCAGACTTCTTCCCGTTTGTTTTTAAAAAGAAAAATGAGGGACATAACTATGAAAGAAAATATTCACGGGTCTTTTGGAGTAAGAGTGAAAAAGGACTGGAAACGAAACCGTTCACTTTACATTATGTTTATTCCAGTTGTTTTGTTTTATGTGATGTTTATGTATAAGCCAATGTATGGCGTTATCATTGCATTTATGGATTATGCACCAGCAAAAGGAATTTGGGGAAGTAAATGGGTTGGCTTGAAACATTTTGAGCGATTTTTTACAGGACCATATTTTGGCCGTCTGTTAAGAAATACACTACTTCTTAGTTTATATAGCATTCTGTTTTGCTTTACAACACCGATTATTCTCGCACTTCTTTTAAATGAAGTACATTGTAAAAAATATAAATCTGTTGCGCAGACACTTAGCTATCTGCCGCACTTTGTTTCTATGGTTGTTACTGCAGGAATCATTAAAGAGTTCTGTATGTCTGACGGACTGTTGAATGATATCATTGTATTGTTTGGCGGATCACGTTCTGCACTTCTTCAAAGACCAGAGCTATATCGAACGATTTATATCGTTTCTGATATTTGGCAGGAGGTCGGCTGGGGATCCATTATTTACTTAGCTGCACTTGCTGGAATTGATCAGCAGTTATATGAAGCAGCAGAAATTGATGGTGCAGGAAAGTGGCAGCAGACGCTTAACGTAACAATACCTGGAATTACGCCGACAATCATTACCATGTTTATCTTAAGAGTCGGAAATTTGATGAGCATGGGTTATGAAAAGACAATCCTGCTCTACAGTAGTGCAACATATGAAACTGCCGATATTATTTCGTCCTATATCTACAGAGTTGGTCTGCAGGAGCAGAGCTGGAGTTATTCAACGGCAATTGGTTTGCTTAACTCAGTAATTAACTGTATCCTTTTGGTTGTGACAAATAAGATAAGCAAACGAGTTGCAGCAACCAGTCTGTGGTAAGAAAGGAGAATGCGAAATGGCAAGCAGGAAAAAAATTAGACAATCGGCTTCGGTTTATGTATTTCAGGTATTTAACTATTGCTTTCTGACTGCACTGGTTATGATGTGTCTGTACCCAATGTGGTATTGCTTAATGGCATCTTTCAGTGAGCCAAGCAAAATGATGGCACATATGGGACCGTTACTGACACCTTTAGGATTTTCAGTAGAGGCGTATAAGAAAGTTTTCTTGAATCCGAATATCATATCTGGTTATAAGAATACATTAATTATCCTGGTAGTAGGTGTATCACTGAACCTGGTTATGACATCTTTAGCAGCATATGTATTGTCCAGAAAGAACGTAATGTGGAAAAAACCATTAATGATTTTTATCATGATTACTATGTTCTTTAGTGGTGGTTTGATCCCAACGTACTTAAACTTGAAGAGTTTACATTTAAATAATACCCTTTGGGGTCTGATTATTCCGTGGTTGATCAATACCTTTAACATGATTATCATGAGAACGGCATTTGAATCCATACCGGAAAGTTTGATTGAGGCAGCGCAGATTGATGGTGCAACTCATTGGAAAATTTTAAGAAGTATTGTGCTTCCGCTGTCAAAGGCAACACTTGCCGTTATGGTTCTGTATTACGGCGTAGAGAAGTGGAATGGTTGGTTCTGGGCATCTGCTATTATCCGTGATCGCTCCAAGCTTCCACTGCAGGTTATCTTAAGAGAGATTCTTCTTTCTTCAACTCAGTCTATGCAGACTGGATCAGGCGGAAGTGATACAGAGGCAATTGGTATCACAATTCGTTACGCGACAACAATAGTTGCAACAGTTCCGATTCTTTGTGTATACCCGTTCGTTCAGAAGTACTTTACAAAGGGTGTTATGATCGGTGCTGTAAAGGAATAATAAAATATAATTTGCGAAAGGAGAAAACAAGATGCTGTATCCAATTGAAAACGAGATACGCCAGGTAAAAAGTCTTGATGGTATCTGGAGATTTAAAAAGGACAACCAAATGGAGCAGGGTTTTGAGGAAAAGTGGTATGAGAAGCCGTTAAAAGGTTTTTCTGACATGCCAGTTCCAGCAAGCTACAATGATATCACAACCGATAAAGAGCTCAGAGATCATGTTGGCTGGGTATGGTATGAGACTGATGCCGTGATTCCGCGCAGCTGGATGAAAGATCAGCGCATTGTGATTCGTTTTGGCAGTGTAACTCAGCATGCAGTTGTCTATTTAAATGGTGAGGAAATTGCACGTCATAAGGGCGGCTTCCTTCCATTTGAGGCAGATATCACCGATAAGGTGCATGAGGGAAAGAATCGTTTGACAGTAGCTGTCAGCAATCTTCTTGACTGGAGCTGCATTCCAAGCGGTGAGTACAAATTTGTTAAAAACTGGCTCTATCCAGAGGGACATTGGGAGCAGGAATATTTCTTCGATTTCTTTAACTATTCTGGTATCCATCGTCCTGTTCGTCTCTACACAACGCCTCTGTCATACGTATCAGACGTTACCGTAAAGACAACAATTGAGGGTACTGACGGAATTGTATCATATGAAATCGAAACAGCTGGAGCTTCTAGTGAGCAGCCAGTACATGTTGTGATTCGCGACGAACAAGGGGAAGTAGTTGCGCACGGAGAGGGTCAAAAGGGAAAAATTATTATTAACAATGCTCATCTGTGGGGACCAGGTGCAGCATATCTGTATCAGTTTGATATTACATATGGGGAAAATTCTGCTGAAAATACAGATCATTACACACTGCCATTTGGTGTGAGAACAATTGAAGTTACTGAAAAAGAGTTTAAGATCAATGGAAAGCGCTTCTACTTCAAGGGCTTTGGTAAGCATGAGGACAGCGATATTCGCGGAAAGGGTCTGGATCAGGCGCTTAACGTAAGAGATGCTGAGCTGTTAAAGTGGATGGGTGCAAACTCTTTCCGTACATCTCATTATCCGTACTCTGAAGAAATGATGCAGCTAGCAGACCGTCAGGGCTTTGTTATCATTGATGAAGTTCCGGCAGTTGGTATGAACATGTTTATGCCGGGTGCACCTGATATCTTTACAAAAGAGCGTGTTAATGAAAAAACACTAGAGCATCATAAGACAGTACTAAAGGAACTCTATCAGCGTGACAAGAACCATCCTTGTGTTGTTATGTGGAGTGTGACAAACGAACCAAATTCCAACGAGGAAAACGCACTGCCTTATTTCACAGAGGTTGTAAAGCAGATCCGCTCACTTGATGATACACGTCCAGTTACAGGCGTTATGTGCGTAGATGTACAGGAAGACAAGATCTCTCAGCTGTTTGATGTTGTCTGCATCAACCGTTATTTTGCTTGGTATACGCAGACTGGCAGAATTGAAACCATCTATCCAATGATGAAAAAGGATCTGGAAGATTGGCACGCAAAATATCATAAGCCTGTTATTGTTACAGAGTATGGCGCTGACACCATTGCCGGAATGCATAAGCTTCCAGAGGTTATTTTCTCAGAGGAATATCAGGTATCCTATCTAGAGGAAAATAATAGAGCAATGGATTCTTGTGATTTTGTAGCAGGTGAGCATATTTGGGCATTTGCAGACTTTATGACAAGTTTTGGCCTTCGCCGTATTGATGGAAATAAGAAGGGAATTTTCACCAGACAGCGTCAGCCAAAGGCAGCAGCATTTGCAATCAGAAAGCGTTGGCTGGAGAAATAAACAGCGCAAGTTAAAAAGGAAAAAGAATAAGATATAAGAATGAATAAAAGAAGCGCCAAAGACAGGCAAAATCGTAAGGTTTTAGTTTGTCTTTGGTGTTTTTTTTGTTGCAAAAAGAAAGGACAAATGATAAGCTAGGAAAAAAGTGATTGTTTGAAGGAGAAAATAATATGGCAAACCCAGACAGCCAAGAATCTAAATACTGGAAGTTAATGAATGAACTGAAACAAAAAATAGTAGATGATACTTATCAGGCAGGTGATAAAATGCCGTCGGAGAATGAACTGGCTGCTTTTTATCAGGTGAGCCGTCATACAGTTAGAAAGGCACTCGCGATTTTAGGGCATGAAGGATATATTTATGCAGTTCACGGCAAAGGAACATTTTGTTCAGAGATGGGACGTCATACAAAGACATCTCGTAATATCGCTGTTGTGACGACATATTTGTCAGATTATATTTTTCCGTCTGTTATTCAGGGAATTGATCAGGTTATGACAGAGAATGGCTACAGCATTATCCTAAAGAATACAAAAAATTCCTCCAGCGCAGAAGGAAAATGCCTTGAGGAGCTTCTTTCAAAGGATATCGAAGGTCTGATTATTGAGCCAAGTAAGAGTGAGATTTACTGTCGTCATATTGCGCTTTATAAAAAGCTTGATGAGTTTCATATTCCATATGTGTTTATTCAGGGAACTATGGAACAATTAAGTGACCGCCCATATGTGATGATGGACGATTTTAAAGGTGGATATTTAATCACAAAATATTTGCTCTCCTTGGGACATCGGAAAATACTTGGTATGTTTAAGGCAGATGACAGGCAGGGAATAGAAAGGCATCGCGGGTATGCAAAAGCGCTTCAAGAGTACGGAGTTTTCTACGATCCCGACAGGATCATTTGGTTTCACACAGAAGATCGAGCCGTCAAGCCATTTGCGCGCCTTCGTTCAATGGTAACGCAAAACATTCCATTTGACAGCGTTGTCTGCTACAACGACCAGATTGCAATCAAGACAATTCAGACATTGTCTCAGCTTGGCCTTCGTGTGCCAGAGGATATCTCAGTGACCGGATACGACAATTCCTTTCTAGCCGAAAATTATCAAGTTGGCCTGACAACCATCGCTCATCCACACGAGAGATTAGGCGAGATCGCAGCAAAGCTCTTACTCGATTTAATGCAGGAAAAAACACTCTCCCTCGCCGACCGTCAGATCGTCATCGAGCCGGAGCTAATCGAGAGAGAATCTTGCAAACCTAGGTAAAAATTTCAATACCACTTTACGCAAGCCGCGAAAAGTGGTATTATTGTATCTAACGGCATTTACTGATTTAAAGTGCAATAGTTTACCGCGTCAATGCGGAAATGAAAGGAAAAATAGATAAATGAGACAGCTAATGTTAGGAAACAAGGCACTCGCAAGAGGTCTGTATGAGGGCGGCTGCAGTATTGTATCAAGCTATCCGGGAACTCCGAGCACAGAGGTGACAGAGGAAGCGGTCAAGTTTGAAGAAATTTACTGCGAGTGGGCACCAAATGAAAAGGTTGCGCTAGAGACAGCGTTCGGCGCATCGCTAGCAGGAAAAAGAAGCTTCTGTGGTATGAAGCATGTAGGTTTAAATGTTGCAGCAGATCCGCTTTTTACTTGCTCCTATACCGGAGTAAACGGTGGATTGATTATCTGTGTGGCAGATGATCCAGCGATGCATTCATCTCAAAATGAGCAGGATTCCAGACACTATGCAATCGCAGCAAAGGTGCCAATGCTAGAGCCAGCAGATTCTGCAGAAGCCTGTGAGTTTGCAAAGGCAGCTTATGAAATTTCAGAGGAGTTTGACACACCAGTTATCATTCGCATGTGCACAAGAATTGCGCATTCACAGAGCATTGTTGATACGAAAGAGCGTGTCTGTCCGCCGACAAAGTTATACGAAAAAAATGTCAGAAAGTATGTCATGACACCGGCCAATGCGATTGCGCGTCACCCGTTTGTTGAGGAGAGAACGGCACGTCTGGCTGAGTTTGCCAATACCAGCTCGCTAAATCGCGTGGAAAAGGGAAGTGAGCCAATCGGAATCATCACTTCTTCAACCTCCTACCAGTATGTGAAGGAGATTTTTTGCGATCACGTCAGCATTTTAAAGCTGGGAATGGTCAATCCGCTTCCAGAAAAGTTACTATTAGACTTTGCCAAGGGAAAAGAGCTGTTGCTGGTTGTGGAAGAGCTTGATCCAGTGATTGAAACCTACTGCAAGAGCTTAGGTCTTTCGGTTCACGGAAAAGATGTACTTCCGATGACAGGTGAGTTTTCACAAAATCTGCTTGCAGAAAAGCTAAGTAAAGCATTTCCAAAGCTTGCTGAACTAATAGGAACAATTCCGTCAGGCAGAAAACTTGATGAAGAGATTCCAGGTCGTCCGCCGGTGATGTGCGCTGGATGCCCACACCGTGGATTATTCTATACATTGTCAAAGAATAAATGTACCGTGCTTGGCGATATCGGCTGCTATACACTTGGTGCAGCTGCGCCGTTATCTTCCATTGATATGACACTTTGCATGGGTGCATCTGTCAGCGCAATCCATGGCTTTAACAAGGCGCTCGGAGAAGAGAGTGAGAAGAGAACAGTTGCAGTAATAGGTGATTCCACATTTATGCATTCTGGAATGACTGGACTTGCGAATATCGCATACAATCAGAGTAACTCCACCGTTATCATTTTGGACAACTCAATTACTGGAATGACTGGACATCAGCAAAACCCGACGACAGGCTATAATATCAAGGGTGATCCGGCCGGAAAGATTGATTTGGAAAGTCTGTGCCGTGCGATGGGCATTCGCCGTGTCACTGTTGTCGATCCATACGATTTGGATGCGTGTGACCGCGCTGTAAAGGAAGAGCTTGTAGCCACAGAGCCGTCTGTTATCATCAGTCGTCGTCCGTGTGCACTGTTAAAATATGTAAAGCATAAGCCTGCTCTTGTTGTCGATCAGAACAAATGTGTTGGCTGTCGCGCCTGCATGAAGCTAGGCTGTCCGGCAATCAGCATTCGAGGCAAAAAGGCAATGATTGATGCAACACAGTGTGTTGGCTGTGGTGTCTGCAGTAAGCTGTGCCGTCCGGGTGCATTAGGGGAGGTAACAAAATGACAAAGAATATTATGATCGTCGGTGTCGGCGGACAGGGATCGTTACTGGCAAGTAAGCTTTTGGGATGGCTTTTACTAAATGAAGGCTATGATGTAAAGGTTTCTGAAGTGCACGGTATGAGCCAGAGAGGCGGAAGTGTTGTCACCTATGTGAGATTTGGCGAGAAGGTGTATTCACCGATTATAGATAAGGGCGAGGCAGATTTGATTGTCTCCTTTGAAAAGCTTGAGGCAGCCCGCTATCTGGATTATTTAAAGCCAGATGGCACAGTGGTTGTCAACACACAGCAGATTGATCCGATGCCGGTTGTGACAGGGGCAACTGTCTATCCGCAGGACTTAATCGAGAAGATGAAAGCAGCTGGTGCAAATGTGGATGCGATGGATTGTCTGACACTTGCAAGAGAGGCAGGATCTGAGAAGGCTGTCAATTTGGTCCTTCTTGGTCGCCTATCAAGACACTATGACATTCCACTTGAACATTGGCAGGCTGCGATTGAGGCATGTGTGCCAAAGAAGTTTCTTGAGATCAACCAGAAAGCCTTCCTTCTGGGACGAAATACAAAGCTGGATGGCGAAAACTAAACAAAGGGGAAAAAGAAAATGCCTGTAACTGATTTGCTGGAGCGAAATCATAAATTGTACGGAGATGAGGTCGCTTTGGTGGAGCTAAATCCGCTGATGAAGGATACAAGAAAGACAACTTGGAAGGAGTATGATCTGGTTCAGCAGACCTCCCCAGTTGCCTATCGAAGAGAGATTACATGGAGCGTTTTTGATGAGAAGGCGAACCGTGTTGCCAACATGCTTTTAGGCCGTGGCATCAAAAAAGGAGATCGCGTTGCGATTTTGATGTTCAACTGTCTGGAATGGCTTCCGATTTATTTTGGAATTTTAAAGACGGGCGTAATTGCGGTTCCGTTTAACTTCCGTTTCTCAGCAGACGAGATTCAATACTGTGCCGATTTGGCTCAGGTTCATATTCTGTTCTTTGGCTCTGAATTTATTGGTCGAATTGAGTCAATTGCCGATGAGCTGCAAAAAGGTCGTCTGCTAATCTATGTCGGAGATGGTTGTCCAACCTTTGCAGAGAGCTATAGGGAGCTGGTTGCAGACTGCTCAAGCCAGGCGCCTCTTGTTCGACTTGAGGAAGAGGACGATGCGGCAATCTATTTTTCATCTGGTACGACCGGATTTCCAAAGGCCATTTTACATAATCACGAGAGTTTGTCTCAGGCGGCACAGATGGAGCAAAAGCACCATTTGACCAGCCGTGATGATGTCTTTTTGTGCATCCCGCCTCTGTACCATACTGGAGCAAAATTTCACTGGATGGGCAGCTTATATGCAGGAAGTAAGGCAGTCCTTTTGAAAGGTACCACACCAGAGATTATTCTCGATGCTGTCTCAAAGGAGCAGTGCACAATTGTCTGGCTTTTGGTTCCGTGGGCTCAGGATATTTTAGCCGCTCTTGACAGAGGAGATATCAAGCTAGAAGACTATAAGCTTGACCAGTGGAGACTGATGCACATTGGTGCCCAGCCGGTTCCACCGTCATTAATTCGCCGCTGGAAGCAGTATTTTCCACACCACAAGTATGATACCAATTATGGCTTGTCTGAGTCCACCGGTCCTGGCTGTGTGCATCTTGGACTTGATAACATTGATAAAGTTGGTTCCATCGGTATTCCAGGCTATCGCTGGTCCTGTAAAATTGTCGATGAAAGTGGCAACGAGGTCAAGCAGGGCGAGGTTGGTGAGCTTTGTGTCAAGGGTCCTGGTGTGATGACTTGCTACTATAACGATCCGAAAGCGACAGCTGAGACACTCAAAAACGGTTGGCTCTACACTGGAGATATGGCAATGCAGGACGAGGATGGCTTCTACTTCCTCGTTGACAGAAAGAAAGATGTCATCGTCAGCGGTGGTGAGAATATCTATCCAGTTCAGATTGAGAATTTCCTAAGTGCCTATGAGAAGGTGCAGGATGTCGCAGTCATTGGACTGCCTGACAGCCGTCTTGGTGAGATCACGGGAGCTGTCATTCAAGTAAAAGATGGTATGGAATGCACAGAAGAAGAGATTAATGAGTACTGTCAGAAGCTGCCTCGCTATAAGAGACCAAAGAAAGTTATCTTTGCCGAAGTGCCGCGCAATGCAACCGGAAAGATCGAAAAGCCGGCCCTTCGAAAGAAATATGGTGCTGAGCATCTGGTTGCACAGCAGAATCTAGCTTAAAATTACTTCATGTAAAGTAAAATACCATTTCGTCGGCGCAAGCCACGACAAAACTTTGTACCCTGGAATGAAATCTCTAAGATCCATTAAAACCGGAGAGTACAAAAGACAAAATAGTAAAATCACTGGAATCAGCGCATCAAAGGCGATCGATGATTTTATGATCTGGCCTAAAAGTGTACAGAGGATGCTACACAGCGCAGAAAAAACAATCAAAAGTGCAAGCTCTGCGATAAGCGTTACATTTACTGGGGCGACAGAGCCGATGATAAGTGCAAGCAAACCAAAAACAGAAAGAAACAGAGCTGGAAGATAGCTATACAAAAAAGGGACAAACCATTTTTCGTCTGGGCGGCGAAGCAGAAAGCGCCCTTTTTTTGCGTCATGGCGATACTGGGAGCTGCCTGCAAGTGCAGTCAGCATTATAAAAAGTACGGCAAGTCCGCGAACTGGAATTTGAAATAGTGCCTGATCGTCATAGAAGTTTTCTGGAATATCCTCATACACAACATGAAAGACTGGTGTATTTTCCTTTTCATATTCATAGTGCTCATCGACAAGTGCTTTTAGTTCATCCGCTGTTTTTATTGAGACGACATCGTAAGATGCAATAAAATCAGCAAGCATTGTCTTTGCATATTCTTGAAAAATTGCATTGTAGACAGCTTCGTTTACAACAGCTGTAAGAACAGTTGAAGGAGAAGTGTAAACGCTGATACATCCGTCTTCGCCAGCCTGCATCTGTGACTCTAAATTATTTGGAAATTCATAACCGCACTCTGCTTTTCGAAGATTAATATCTTCCTGCATGTAATCTAGTGATGAAGAACGGTAAAAACGATATAATCCATCATCAAGTGACTCAAGATTAGTAAGCACAGCTTCGGTCATTTCATCAGGATTGGCACAGTATAATCCAATGCGGATGATTTCGTGGCGGTCTGCATTTTGTGCCGCAGCAATGCCAATAACAAGAAGAATAGCGGCCATACACCAGAGTGATTTTTTCTTTCTTGTATAGCGGGCAAGGAATGAGAACCAGGCACGAAGTAATTTTAAATTTTTATTTTTCTACTCGACATAATATATTTCAATAATCATAAAATTAAAAAATAATTTAAAAATGTGTTGACAAACTATACAAGTATATGTATAATATAACCATAGCACTCAATCTTATATTAAATGAAAGGAGGAATAATTAATGATTAAGATTGAAACTATTAATGGACAAACAAAATCACTTATAGAAGGTAGGCCACATAACATTGCAATAGAATTTGAAACATTATGTGAAAATTTATTAGAACAAGGTTATTTTAACGCAAATGACTTAGCTTGTATGCTAGCTTTAGCATGTGCTGAAACATCTAGTGAAAAAGTGCCATGCTCATTAAAACAAGCATTAAATGATTTAGTGAAAAAATTATAGGAGGAATTATTATGGAAGAAAATCAAAGAATGGATATGATAAGTGTAAATGATATAAATGCACTTAAAAAAGAAGGAAAGACAAGACAAGAAATATTCACAACAATTGAAAATGAAAAAACATTATTAAATTTGGAAAATGTCGTAGATTTTAAATTAAATGATTGCAAAGGAGAAAAAATCATCGTAAAAGATGTTTTAGTAAAGAAATTAACTAAAAAGCTTGATGAACCCGAAGTTGATGAAAATGGGGAAATAGTAAAAGAATATTCACACAAATTTATCACAATATTAGTAGATGATGAAGGAAACTCATATGTTACTGGTTCTGCTTCTTTTACTATAAGTTTAATGAACGTTTTACAAAAACTACAAAATGCAAAACAATTAATGGAAAATGGCGAGTTCATATTAGAAATATGTGAAAAGCAAGCAAAGAATAGTCAATTTAAGAGTTTATCTTTTAAATTAATTTAATAGAGGTATGATTATACCTCTTTTTTATTTAAATATTGGAGGTGTAATATGCAAAATAAAGATAAGAACAGAGCTGGAACATATATAAATTTAATTAATTCTATATATTGGTATGGAATAGGACATTACGTTTTTTATTTTTCTAGCGAAGCAAAATTAAAAAAATTTACAAAAGATTTTATAAAAAATAAAAATAATATATCATTTTGTTTTTTAAAATCTTTTATGACAACTAATAATTATGATTTATTAATTGGTTTATTAACTTATAATAAAATTAAAATGAATAATTATTGTATAAAAGATATTAAACTTAACAAAGTTTATAAAACCTCTTTTAGTATTGAATTAATGCTAAAAGGAGAGTGATCATAAATGATAAGATGGACAAGTAGTCAAAAAGAAAGATTAAATAGAGCAGTAAAAAATTATAATGCAAAAATAACAAGACTTGCAAATTCTAACTATGAAGGTAATTTACCAGAAAAAGCAAGTGTTAGAGATTTAAGGAAAATCATTTCAAGTTCAGCTAATTTAAATGCAGAAATAAATAGATTATTAAGATTCACACGTCGAGGTTCAGAAGAAATATTATCTAATGGTTTTTCTAGGTATGAAGCTAACGAAATAAGAATTGCTAAAATAAGAGTAAAAATGAATTTAAAAAATTCTAATTTAACTGGGGATAATTTATTAGATTTGCAGCTAAATGCTCAAAAAGCTTTAAATTTTAATTCATTTACTGGAAAGAAAAGAAATGATGCTTTATCTATGCTTAAAGCACTAGGAAATCCAATTAATGAAGATTTAAAAGCATATAGATACAAAGTAAAATATTTAAAAACATTTAAAGAAAAATTTGCAGGGTTTAAAGGTAATAGAAAAATATATAATGAACTTAATAAATTATCGCCTCAAGAATTTTATGATAAATTAAAGAATAATGATTTATTAAAAGACTTAACTTTTATTTCAGATAACGAATTTACTGCAGAAAGTTTTCATAATTTATTTAGTGATATAGATGACGAAGATTATATGAATGAGAACAGATATAAATATTATGTAAAGTCAAAACGAACCGGAAAAATAATAAGATGGTTTGAAACTTTAAGAAAAGCCCAAGAATTTGCAAGACAAAATCCAGATTATCAAATATGGAAAGTATAAAAGGAATGATTATATGAAAAGATATGTTGCGGATTTTGAAACTTCTACTATTAAGTGGGATACAAATAAATGTTGGGTTTGGGCATATGCTTTTTGTGAAATTGGAAAAGGGAATGAATATATTCATTTTGGTAATAATATTGACGCGTTTATTTCAGAAGTTATAGAAAATCCAGGAATTTATTATTTCCACAATTTAAAATTTGATGGTAGCTATATTTTGGATTTTCTTGAAAATTCCAATTTTGAATATGTTGAAAGTAAAGAAGATAAAGCACATAGAAAATATACTTGCTTAATTTCTGATATGGGGCAATTTTTTAATATTACATTTTGGTATAATCAAAATGGAAAATTAAAAGAATATAAATTTTATGATAGTTTTAAAATTTTACCTTTTTCAGTATCAAAAATTGCTAAAGATCTAAAACTAGAAGAGCAAAAGTTAGAACTTGATTATGATACTGTTAGAAATCAATATCACAAATTAACAGATCATGAAAAAGAATATATAACAAATGATATACAAATTATGAATAAAGCATTAAAAGGTTTTTTCGATAAAGGTTTAAAACAAATGACAAGTGCAAGTAATGCTTTAGCAACATTTAAGAAAATGTTAAGTGAAGCAAAGTTTGAACATTATTTCCCAAATTTAACTGAGATAGATGGAGAACTTAGACAAAGTTATAAAGGTGGATATGTTTATTTAAATCCTCAATATGCTGGTAAAAAAGTTGAAAAAGGTATTGTATTAGATGTAAATTCTCTTTATCCATCACGTATGAGAAATTGTAAAATGCCTTGGGGTATTCCTAAACATTATGAGGGTCAATATGTCCATAATAAAGTTTATGACTTGTATATACAAAAATTTGCATGTTCTTTTGAACTTAAAGAAAATAAACTTCCAATATTGCAAATAAAAAATACGAATAGATATCAAGAGAATGAATATTTAACAACTTCAAATGGAAGAATTGAAATATTGACTATGACTAACATTGATATGGAATTATTTTTTGAACATTATAAAGTTGATGATTTATTATATATTGAAGGTTGGGAATTTAAAAGTATAAATGGTTTATTTAATAAATATGTAGATTTTTACACAGAAACAAAAATACAAGCTAAAAAAGAAAATAATTATTTAATGTATATAATAAGTAAATTACAATTAAATTCCTTGTATGGAAAATTTGCTTTAAATCCAAAAATTAGGCATAAAATACCGTATTTAGGTTTAGATGGAATTGTGCATTTTAAAACTTCTGATTACGAAGAAAGAGAACCTATATACTTACCAGTCGGTTCTTTTATAACTTCTTATGCAAGAAAACTTACAATTGAAACAAGTCAAGCAATTGTTGATTATTCATTAAAAAAGTATGGAAAAAATTTATATATTTATTCTGATACTGATAGTATACACACATTACTTCCAATTGAGGATGCAAAGAAATTTTGCAAAATAGATGACTATGAATTAGGAGCTTGGAAACATGAAAGCACATTTACAGAAGCAATATTTTTAAGGCAAAAAACATATATTGAAAGAATAGACGGAGAATTAAAAATCACGTGTGCTTCTATGCCAAAAAATTGTATAAGGTTTAATAATAAAACTAAAAAATACGAATATAAAATATATTCTAAAGATTATATATCTGAATTTAATATTGATGATTTTAAAATAGGTTTTTCGTGCGGTGGCAAATTAACATATAAACATTTGCCAGGAGGTGTAGTATTAGTTGAAACTCCTTTTGAAATTAAAGAAAAAACTTTAAAAAAAGCTAGTGATATGTTATTATTTAATAAAGATGAAAAGGAGGGTTAAAATGGAAAATCAAATCATGGAATTTTTTAATTATTTACATTTTTCACATTTAAGCTGGACAATAATTGCACCTATTATAGTAATGTTAGTTGATATATTATCTGGATATATTAAGGCAGTAATTAATAAAAGTATTGATAGTACTAAAATGCGTGACGGAATTTTAAAGAAATGTGCCGAAATATTATGTATACTATTAGGTTTTGTATTTAAATTTGCTTTTAATTTAGATAGTATTCTATACGGAATATCTGCATATTTAATATTAATGGAAATTGTTTCAATTTTAGAGAATTTGAATGACATGGGAATAAATTTAAAAATTTTTGATTTCTTAAAAGATAAGGAGGAATAATTATGGCAACAAATATACCTTTAACTGGAAAATTTAAAGTTACATGTATTTATCATAAAAAAGGAAATAATTGGAGTGCTGGGTGGCATACTGGAATAGACTTAATAGGAAGTGACAATATTTATTCATCTTGTAATGGTCACGTAGTAAGAACTGGTTTTGATACTTCTTATGGTAATTTTATTGTCGTAAAAAATAATGAAGATGGGAAATATCATTGGTTTTGTCATTTATCTAAAATATATAAGAAAACTGGACAAGAAGTTTTACGAACAACAGTTATCGGAAAAATGGGAGCAACTGGCAACGTAACGGGTAAACATTTACATTTCGAAATAAGAAATTCAAGTAATAAATATAATGATAATTCAAATCCAGCAACATATATGGGTATTCCTAACAAAGTTGGTTGGTATAATTCTAGTAATTATCAAATAAATACAAATGTGTTAAAAACTTTAAATCATAACACTAATTTAAGAAAAGAACCAAACACATCAAGCGAAATAATTGGTTTATTTATACCAAACACAACATTGTATATTTTAGAAAAAAATGTTGCTAAAAATAACGGATTTACTTGGGATAAAGTTAAAATCCGTGTTACTGGCGACATTGGATATATGATTAATTCTAATTATAAGGAGTAATTAAATGGCAGAAACAGTAAAAACAAAATATAGTCCACTTCATATTAAATGTGAAGTGGGTTATCCATATGGTGTTGCTGATAGTGGTTATCAATGTGGATTTCATACGGGTTGTGATTTTCCGCAAAGTGGAACTAATGCACATAATCCCGATTTATATGGTTGCGTAGATGATGGAACAGTAGTTTATGTATTTAAAAATTCGCAAGGTTCAAGTCCTGCACTTGGTAATCAAGTTCAATTTCGAGATAATAAAACTGGTTTATATTATAGATATTGTCACATGGTTTATGGTTCGATTTCTTTAAATGTAGGAGATAAAATAAACACTGGAACTATAATAGGAAAAATGGGAGCTACTGGCAAAGTCACGGGTGTGCATTTACACTTAGAGCTATCTAAAACTCAAGCTTGGAATTGTGATAATTTCTTAAATCCAGTAGAACCCCTAGGAATTCCAAATATTAGAGGTACTATTGTAGAGTATGATGGTTCAGTTACACCAGAGCCACCTACACCACCCACACCAATGTTTAGAAATTTAAATAATTGGAAAAAATGGTTTATGTCATTAAAAGGAGGAATGAGGATATGACAAACGAAGAATATCAAAAAAGATTAAATAAAATTAAAGAAACAGTCGGAGAAGATAGTTACGCACAAATTAATGATACATTAATTGAACTACAAGAAGATAACACTAACTTAAATAATACAATAGAAGAAAAAGAAAAAAATTATAATGATTTAAATGAAAAATATAAAAAAGTATTAGAAACAAATGGGAATTTAATTCAAAAAATTTCAAATAATATTGCAAATAATAATAATAATGATTATAATGAAGATGAAGACCAAAAAGAAAAGAAAATTACAATTGAGGATATTTTCGATGAAAAAGGAAATTTTAAAGATTAAAAGGAGGTAAAAATATGGCAAAAGCAATAAAAACTGGTTTAATGAACGCATTAAACGATGCAAGAACAACTGCTTCTGATACATTTAAAAAAGCAGTTCCAGAGATAACAGCAACTATGGACATTTCTGAATATGGTAAACCTATTCTTGATTATACCGTAATTCAAAACGAATGGTTTGGAGTATTAATTAATAGAATTGTTACTACTCAAATTCAAAGAAAAATGTTTATGAACCCATTAAAATTCTTAGAAGGTAGTAATATGCCACTTGGATATTCTGTTCAAGATATAGCAGTAAACCCAGCAAAGGGTAGAAATTTTGATGCAAACGATTTTGAGGGAATATTAAAAAGATATGACGCAGATATAAAAGTTCAATATTTTAATATTAATAAAGATAGACAATATCCCGTTTCTGTTAATAATAGATTATTACACAGAGCTTTTACAACTTGGGATAATTTAGATGAATTTTTAACTGCAATTTCAGATAGCTTATATAATGGAGCTTTTATTGAAGAATTTAATTTTACAAAAAATTTAGTTTCAAGTGCATATAATAATAATGCAGTAATTATTGAACAAATTGACGAGGTTTCAGATGCCGACAAAGCTAAACAATTTGTAAGACTTGCAAGAACTTACTTTTTAAATTTCCAATTGCCATCTTCTAATTACAACGCTTGGAATAAAGTTGGCGGTAATGGAATGAAATTCAAAACATGGACTAATGCAAGTGATGTTGTATTCTTAATTAGAAATGATATTTTATCTTATATTGATGTCGAGGTGTTGGCTAGTGCTTTTAATATAGATAAGTCAACACTTATGGGGAATATTAAGGGTATCGATAATTTCGACATTATAGACCCAGACACAGAAGAAAAAATATTTGATGGTTCAGCTATTTATGGAATTATGGCAGATAGAAGTTGGTTTAAAATTAAAACACAAGATATGTGGCTAGATACTCAATATATCGCTTCAAATAGAGTATGGCAATATTTCTTAAACAATATTAAAATGTATAACTTTAGTTATTTAGCAAATGCGATAATATTTGCTACAAGCTTGCCAACAGTTTCAGCTACTGCTATTAATTTAAATCCAACAGATAGACAGCTTACAAAGGAAGTACAAAAAACTTATAGTGTTGTTTTAACTCCATTTCAATCAACAGATACAGTATCTGTTAAATCAATAAAATATAGCGGTTCAGATGTTTCAACAAATGTGACAGCACAAATTGATGGTAAAAATTTAAATATTACAGTTAAAACAGCTTATGCGAACCCAACTGTAGATATTGAATTAAAAGCTGGAACAGTAACACAAGTATTTACATTTAATGTTAATTCATAATTTAAATTTATAGGGTGGTATATCCACCCTTTTTTACATAGGAGGTTATATTATGTATACACCTAATTCAGAAGTTAGATTTTTACATATTCCAATAGAAATGGATATGAAAAATCAACTCACATTTAAAAATAAAGAAGAACAAGAAAATTATTTTGCAAGTCATGAAGTTGCAAGATATGATCATGTGAATTATATAAGAAAAAATAGTGTGATACGTTTAAATAAAAATGTTGATGATTGTTACAATTTTAATTATGTTATGTACAGAAATACAGATTATACTAACAAATGGTTTTATGCTTTCGTTACAAATGTGGAATTTATAACAAGAGGTAATACAGCAGTTCAAATTGCAACAGACCCTTGGCAAACTTGGCAATTTGATTTAACATATTATGAAAGTTTTGTTAAACGTGAAATGTGTAATGTGTCTGATGATTACCCAGGTTTTAATCTAATTCCAGAAGGACTTGAAACAGGAGAATATAAAATCGGAGGTACTGCGGAATTTGACAATTTAGAACCAGTGTGGGTAGTAGCATATTTAGGAAATACTTGGAATAGTAATGGAACAGATATTCCAATTGGCGACGGAGGATATATTGCAAACGGTATTGCACAAACTGTAACTTTTATTATTTGCACAACTTTAGATGCTTATAACAGTGTTATCGGACAACTTCAGTCTGATGAAAATAGAAGTCAATATATTTTAAGTTGCTTTTCAGTTCCTCGTTTAGCAGTTCAAGACTATTTAAACTCTGGATCTGGAACAGCAATAATTGGAATAGATAACACATATGTTTACATAGGAGGCAATACTTATAACCAACCACCAATTCAAAAAACATTGGTAAGTTTACCAAATGAACTTGATGGATATGTACCAATTAATCAAAAATTAAGAACTTATCCATATATTTACGTTGGATTTAACCCCGTTAATGGTCAAAGTAAAATTTATCGCTATGAAAATTTTGCAAATAATACTCCCGTTTTTAATTTAATTTCGGAAGTAAATCCAAACCCTTCTATTTATTTTATACCACAAAATTATAGAGGTGCAAATGGCGATAGTATGAGTGATATTGCAAGTGTTAGTGGATATCCAACTCTTTCAAGTAGAAATGATTATTTTAATTCTTGGCTTGCTACTTCAATGCCAACAATGAAAAATAACCTTTTACAAACTCAAAGTAGCTATAATGTAAATAGATTAGGAACTGCTATTCAAGGTTCATTAGGTGGTGCACAAGCAATTGGAAATATGGTTGACAAATCACAATCTGATAAAACTACTGGAATGGATATGGCAAATGCAGTAACTAATTTGGTTAGTAATTCGCTTTCATCAGCACAAAATATTGTAAATCAAGACATTAATTACGAATATTATGTCAAAGGAATGTTGGCTCAAATTGAACAACAACAAATGCTACCAGACAATGCAAATTTAAGTTCTTCTAACGCAACTTTGATTGGATATAATTTATTTGATAAAAATATTTTTAGTAGATATACAATTAAAAATCAATTTGCAAAAAGAATTGACAAATATTTTTCTATGTATGGCTATGAAACAGACGAACTTAAAATGCCAAACCTTAATAATCGACCAAATTGGAACTATATTCAGACTGCTGGTATGAATATTACTGCTCCAATTCCACAATTGGACTTATTAGAAATTAAAGCAATGTTCAACGAAGGTGTTACTTTATGGCATAACCCAGCAACTTTTGGCGATTATTCGCAAAATAACAGATAAGGAGGTATAATATGAATTTACCTAATATTTATTCTGGAACAAGACTTCCAAAATTTAAGCAACCCAAAAATCGTAATAATCAAGATGTAATATCAGCAGATATACTTAATAATTTTACTTTCATTGATTTTTTTGATAGATTAAAACGTGTTGCAACTTCAATTTTTAAGTGGAAAAATTTACCCGAAACGATGAACGAAAGATGGCTTGAACTTTGCTTATTTTATAAAGGTATGGCTGGAATTTTAAAACACGATGATTACGGAATTATAAATACTGAGGCTTCTTGGTCTGGTAATATTGATATATACGGACTACCAACATTAGTTTATTGCTATTCTACAAGCTTTTTTTCGGAGCAACGTGTACGTTACGATGGTAAAGTTTCAATTGAAGAGTTATCAAAAATTTATGGAATTCAAAATGATAACTTAAAAGAAGCAATATTAGTAATGAATAATATTGATATGCAACCTACTTTTATTGCAATGGAATTATTCGCATATAGATTATATAAAGTTCAAAGAACAATTGACATAAACTTAGATTTAATTAAAAAGCCTTTTATAATTGGTTGTAACGAGCAAGACAAATTAAGTATGCAAAAATTTATGATGGACGTTGAAAATAATCAAAATATGATTTTTGCAACAGCAGACTTTGACCCTTCTAATTCTATAAAAATATTCGATTTAAATGTAAATAATCATATAGAAGAATTAGAAAATGAAAAAAGAGCGATACTTTCAGAAGCTTTAACAACGTTAGGTGTTAACTCTATATTAGTTGATAAAGCAGAACGACTTATTTCTGATGAAGGTAAAAAAGATAATGAATTTATTAATTACAATCTTCAATATTATTGGAAACAAAGAAAAGAAGCTTGCGAACAATTTAATAAATTATTTAAACCCGAAAAAGAAATTGAAGTTGTTCTAAATTCTGATATTAATAATATTATTAAACAAGAATTTACAGACTATAAATCACAAATTGATGATTTTGAAGGAGGTGACTTTAATGGGAACGGGTCAATTTAATTTAACAATTCGTGAACTATGCCGTATTTATTCACAAACAGAAGTAGAAAATTGGTTCAAACAATATAATTTAGAAGATTTTTTATTAAAGTCACAAATTCAAGTTATTCAAAATGCTGGTTTATGGACTAAAGATAAACTAGCAAAAAGAATAGTAGATTTTTATTACATGCGTGAAATTGGGTTAGAAACAGTTACATTATTTAAACATTATGCAAAAATTAGAATGAATGAAATTATGGAACAAAAACTACCATTAATTTATTCAAATTCAATTGAATATGATCCACTTAAGAACATGGACTATACAGAAGAATTAACACGTGAAGCTCAAAATAGAGGTAATGCTTCTTCAAATTCTAATTCAAATTTAAACAATAATGACTTTACTTTTAATTCTGACTTAACACAAGGCGAATTGTTGCTTGATGATGTAAAATCTGGCAGATATGGTTCAAGTGCTAGTAATTCAGAAGCAACCGCAAATTCAAATGACACAACAAATTCAAATTCAGAAAGTTCTGGAAATGAACATACCGTAAATCATGTTACTGGAAATAGAGGTGTCTTAGATACACCAGCAAAAATGATTGGCTTTTATCGTGATAATATTATTACAATTAATAAAGATATAATACACGAATTATCTGACATTTTTATGAAATTATGGTAAAATTATCTTAGGAGGTGCTATTATGAATTGTGATTTAACACTTAAAAAATCATATAATTTTAATAATTTGTATATTCCAACTGTATACTCACAATGTTTTACATATGAAGAGCAAGTATATTGGCTATTTTTCAAACTATGTGAATTACAAGAAGAATTAAATCAAGTAGATATCAATAATGTTAAAGCTTTAATTAGTGAAGCAATTAATAATTTAAAAAATTATGTTGATGAACAAGACAGTCAAATCAATGATTTAATAAATTCACAAAATCAAGAATTAAAAAAATATACAGATGATAAAATTGAAGAATTATATAATACTTTAATTGCTTATATTTCAAAACAAGTAAATTTTTTACTTGAATATATTGAAAATGCAAATACAAGCTTATATAATAAAATAGAAAATGAATTGATTGAAATTAGAAAATTAATTGATGATATTGCAACAAATGGTATAAAAGTGTACAATCCAACAAATGGCAGTAAAGAAAATTTACAAAAAGTTATAAATGACTTATACGGATTTTTACGTTATTTTGGCTTGACTGCTCTTGAATATGACAGCTTAGGACTTACAGCCGAAAACTATGACGAAAAAAATATTACAGCAAGACAATATGATTTATACGCAAGGTTATTACTTGGATATACTCCATTTTTGTATATGATAAGTCCTTTTACTGGTAAATATACTTTAATTACTGATGTAATAAATCAATTAGCTAATTTCCATAAAGAAAATCCGATTACAGCTCAAGAATATGACGATTTAAATTTAACAGCACAAAATTATGATGAAAAATTAATTACAGCTTATAACTATGATTTTACGGCAAAATCAATTTTAATGCCTTAAAATAAATTTTAAAATTAAAAGGAGGAATAAAATTATGAGTTCAACAAATACAACACCAAATTACGGGTTACCACAATTTGTTAATACAGATGTTCCATCTTGGCTTGGCGATTTCAATAGTGCTATGTCAAAAATTGATACACAAATGAAATCAAACGATACCAAAGCAACTGGTGCTTCTACAAATGCAGAAAATGCAAATTCTAGTGCAACTCAAGCATTAGAAACTGCAAATCAAGCAAACACAACTGCAAATGGAGCAAATACAAGTGCAACAAATGCTTTAAGTGCTGCGAATAACGCAAACGAAAATGCAAATACAGCAAAACAAAATGCAGCAACAGCATTACAAACAGCAAATACAGCAAGTGGAAATGCAAGTTCAGCTTTATCTATGGCCCAAAATGCAAATACAAATGCTACAAAAGCACTAAATGGATTAGATAAATTTAATTTAAAAAATTCTATGCTTTTTAATTCAAGCACAGGAAATATTGTAAATGGTCAAAATTGCGGTAGTGATTTTGGTAATTCTGGACTAACACTTGCATATGATGATACAAAATCAATTTTTAAGCTTTATGGAATATTAAGAATTAATAACCCAGATAATGGTGGATTAAATAGAACAGTTAAATTACTTAATACACCATTAAGACCAACAAAAGATATTACATTAATTTGTTGCGGTCTTACTGCTTATGGACAAAATCTTGAAAAGGTTGACCAATGTAGTATTACAGTTAAAACAGACGGTACAATAGAATTAAATACTTGGTTTAATGTTGATAATTCAAGTAAACAAGTTAGAGTTTTCTTCTGGAATTCTTTATATTTATTACAAGCTTTTGAACAAGAAGAAATTACACCTGGTCAATAATTGTTCCACAAAAAACAGAAAAAAGAATAAGGTTTGACCTTATTCTTTTTTTGTGTTAAAATGATTTTGTGGTAATAAAAAATTAAAAAGATGAGATATTATTGGGGTTATTCCACTTAAAAGTGCCTAATTTTATTATTTATGTGAACCATAAAACATCTATTTTTTATTACCCATTTTTTTATTTTGGAGGTCTTAATTTTGGAATTTAAATATTATAAATTAAATAGGGTCTTGTCTTTTAATGCTTTTTTAAATATTCTAATTGGCGAACGTGGTGTTGGTAAGACTTTTTCTGTTTCTGATTTTTGTACATCAGACTTTATTAATAAAAATAATCGTTTTGCATATATCAGAAGGTTTAAGTCCGAGCTTAACGAAACTAAAACAGAATTTTTTGAAAAAATAAAAAATCAAGATAAATACAAAGATAAAAACTTTAAAGTCAACGGAAATTTATTTGAGATTGATAATGAAACCGCAGGATATGCAATTCCACTTACTAAAGCTCAAAAATTAAAAAGTAAAAACTTTACTAATGTTAAAAATATTGTCTTTGATGAAGCTTTTCTTGAACCTGGGCAAGGTTATTATCTACAAAATGAAGTTATGACATTTTTAGGTTTAATTGAAACTATTGCTAGACTTGATGACGTTAGAGTTTTTATATTATCAAACGCAACAGATTTGGCAAACCCTTATTTTATGTTTTTTAATTTGCATCTTCCTTATAATTCTGATATTGTTACTTTTAAAGATAATACAATTTTAGTAAATTATATTAAAAATGAACCTTATCGTGAAGCTAAAAAAGAAACTAAATTCGGTAAATTAGTCGAAGGTACAGAATATGAAAATTACGCTATTGATAATAAATTTATGTATTCTGATAATAATTTTATTGAAAAAAAACCTCAAACTGCTTCTTTTGTTTTCTCGTTTTTATATAAAAATACTATTTACGGAATTTGGCGTGATACAAATTTAGGTAAATATTATGTTTGTGATACTTACCTAAGAAATAAAGGATATTGCTTCGCACTTACACTATCCGATTTTAAACCTAATACTTTGCTTTACTCAACAGCTAAAAATTTTATTTGCTGGAAAAATTTTATTAAAAATTATAGATTGGGTAATGTACGTTTTCAAAATCAAAAAATTAAATCGATAACTTATGATATTATGAAGAATTTTATTTTATAAAAGCTAGGCATATTGCCTAGCTTTTTAATTATAATGTTATTATTAATTGTGAAATTGTTAAACAAATATTTATAAATACTTTTCCTAATATTATCCAAAATAGCAAACAACATAAAGCTCTAAACCAATTTACTCTCTTTTTCTTGTTTTCTTTTTTCATAATTATTCCTCCTTTATTACTATTATATTGTTATATCTCCTATTTATTTCTGTTATACTTTTTGCTCTTATCTTTTTTCTTATTATTCCTTTTCCTATTTCATAATATTCTATGTAGTATTTTTTATATATGTCACAATAAATTATTAAATATAAAAATAAACTTTGTATTATCATTAATATCAGAAATTTTATGAAAACTATTCCTTCCATAACGTTTTTGCTCCTTTAATATTTTCTAATTTAAAATTACTCTGATATATTCTTTTATCATTCATAAATATTATTTTAGCCTCGGGAATTAAAACAATTTTAGTTTTATTAATATTTTTATATTCTTTTCTTTTTTCTAAATATTCAATATAAAATAGCATTTCGGAAATTTCTTTTAATCTATCTTTATTTCCAGTAAGCATATATTCTTTATCTGCACATTGATACTTTTTCTGTAAATTCATTTTTATTACATCTATGTTTTCTTTTATTATATCTTGTATAATTTTATTTTTCATTGTTTGCCTCCAATAATCTTTTTTCTGAGATATATAATTTTTATCTAAAACTAATTCTATGTATTTAATTTCTTTATATTCTCTTCTTTATCTATCCTAATATATCTCCCTTAATATATCTATCTCTTCTTTTAAATGATTTAATTTTCTATCAAAATCATCTATTTCTTCTCTATTCTCAAAAAATTCAAAAAAACCATTTATTATAAATATCGCGTCTAAATTATCATATTTTTCCAACATATAATCTTTTACTTCATTTTTTAATTTATCGAATCTTCCTTCATATTCTTTATACAGATTTAAATTACTGCATTTCCAACAAGTTATTTCTCCATTCGAGCTAACGCTTCTTGGATATGTATCTTGTTCTTTTCCACATGTATCACAAATAAATTTACTCATTTAACCACCTCAATTCTTCTACTTTTTATATAAAAACTTAACATTTTATTTCTCCTTATTAATTATTTAATAAACCATAATAAAAATATAAAATCATAAATAAATACAATTCCAATTCCTAATAATATATTTTCAATAATTTCTCTTTTTCTCTTGTTCATTTTTGTTCCTCCTAATCAATTTTACTATATACATAATATGCTAACCAATAAACAACTTCTTTATTTCTTATCTTTTGATTAAAACCTTTTTCAATTAAGTTTTCTTTTACTTCTGAAAATAAAGTTCTTAAATTTCTTTCAGTTCTGATCCCATTCGTTTTATTATACAAATCCATCATATTTATATTTTCAAAATCTTGATAGTAAATATATTCAATTATATCTACTAAATCCCTAAAACCTTTTTTACTTGGATTTATTCCTAAGTCTATTAATATATTTTCAATTGTTTCCAATTTTAATACCTCCATTCATCAACCATTATAACTTTATATTTTTTAATCTGTTCATTTGTTGTTTTAACACGATATACTTCTAATTCAATATTATCCAAATCATTTGTTATAATTTTAACTAAATGTGATACTTTCATAATTATCCCTCCTATTGATAAATAAATTCTAAATTCTTTTTTATTTGATTAGCAGTATACATTGATCCGGTTCTTGTATATAATACACCATTAATATAAATAGCATATTGCATTTCATTTTCTTTTACAATTTCTATTTCTTTTTTCATTTTTTATCCCTCCTTATTATTTGTTATATTTATTATAGCATTTTGTCGAATTTTTGTCAACATATTTTTGAATTATTTTTTTAATTTTTTCTGTTTAATTTATCCACATAGTTATACACATTATACACACTTTATCTCGTTTTAGTTCTCTGTTTAGTTCTCTGTTTAGATCTCTGTTTAATTCACTGTTTAGTTCTCTGTTTGGATCTGTGTTTGGATCTGTATTTAGATCTGCTATTTAGATCTGCTATTTAGATCTGCTATTTAGATCTGCTATTTAGATCATTTTATTATTCTGTTAATTATGTAAAGATTTTATGAGTTAATATGTTATGTAAACCAATGGGGAAACAAATGTACGGTTTTTTTATTTAATA
>ENA-ORTU01001019-ORTU01001019.1-human-gut-metagenome-genome-assembly--contig:-NODE-1019-length-30282-cov-6.739339_pt1 | contig 30282 bp, 44 predicted proteins | sample MGYA00241910_ERZ509184 | MGnify/ENA primary metagenome ERZ509184 (study PRJEB26280, sample SAMEA2338847) | human gut metagenome | biome: human gut; feature: human-associated habitat; material: faeces... | reverse complement strand
CGGTATATTTAATATATTATCAGTGTATTTATATTATATTTATAATTATATGGTGTATATGTATATAATGTCTGTATATGTACAGTGTATATAGAGTATATATAATATATTGTCTGATAATATATATTATGTACAGTATAGGTATATGTGTACAGTATGTATAAGGTATATGTATAGTATATCTCTATGTACTGTATAGGTATAAGTATATGTATATCTGTATGTACTGTATATAGATATCTGGTAAGTAGGTACGTGTATAGTGTATCTAAGTATATACAGATACAGAGTGCAGGAGCCGACAGTTGACAGCCAGCAGATGAGGACGACACACAGTCAGGACATGCAGCCAGGACGGACACAGACGAGAGCTGGACACGATGAGCACACACAGAAGGGCGCTAGAAGGGCACAGAAGGCGGCTAGAAGGCATTTGAAGGGAAAAGGCTAAGGTTTAACCATATTTATTCACGACAAAAAGCTAGAAAGGAAGGAGGCGGCATAGAATGCCAAGAGGTGGGAAAAGAATGCCTAGTCTGCAAGATGTAGCCGAGACTATGGAAGGGGATGAACTAGACGCGATTCTGTCGTCTGCCCTTGATCGCCCCAGAAGTCGCAGATGCGGAGCGCCGCAAGCGTTCGAAAACAGCGAAGATGGGCTAGAAGAGTTTCAAGTAGCTTCACGCAGCTACTTTGCACAAGTCCGAGATATCAACCGAAGGGGAGAAATGCGGCTGATTCCTGACGTTGAATCGTGGGCCACATATCTAGGAATTACAAGAAAAACTATTCTCAACTATGAAAAACGCGGTGAAGACTGGCAAAATGCCATTGCATTTTACAAAGGCATCATTACAGCTTGTAAAAAGCAGCTTGCACTTGCTGGCAAAATGCCACCAGTGCTTGCAATCTTTGATCTTACCAACAATTCCGACTATGTCAACGCGTCAGAGTTTCGGTTATCAGCTGAGACAGCACCAGAAGCCAAACAGATAACGGCGGAAGAGTGGGAAAAAGTCATTGATGCAGAGCCAGAAGCCCCGAAGCTATCGGATTTTAAATTGTCTGACGATTCAAATTAAGATTGGTCAAGGTTTCTTGATCTGTGTTAATCTCCAAAGTAACATAGAGTACGTATAATGTTTGTTATACGTACTTTTAACGGTCAATGGTACGTATACCCAGACCAGGACAGCAAAACACTGTTGCTTTTGTATATACAAATACGCACAATTTAAGTTTTGCCGCCACAGGATCAGGAGCCGCGACCAGCTGCACAGCTGCCAGATGATCACACAAAAAAGGGGTGTAGGGGTCTGAGAGCGTGCCCCCGGCATGGGGCTACTTAGTCCCCAAAATATTTTTCCAAAATAAAAAGCCCCTTTTAACTCGTAACTACACATATGGCAAAGATAGGGAATCGCGACCCGAAAGCTGTGAGCCTTGACAGTTTCTTTGCCATAATACCAAGGCATACCAGAAAGGTAGGTGTTTATATGAATAATATAAAAATATTTGAAGAGAATGAATTTAATAAAATCAAAGACCTTCAAAAAGAGAAACCTAATTCTGTTGTGGGAATTATATATGCTATTGGGTATGGAAATGGAGTCAGCAAAATTGGAATGTCCTCATTTCCAGCAAACAGAACTTCTATCTTAACACATTACATCAATGACTACATGCAATGCCCAGTAGATAAAATTCTAATCAGTCCATGGCATACAAACTATAAAGAAAACGAAAAGAAACTACATCAACATTTTTCAAAGTTCAGGATTCCAAATACAGAAGTATTTACTGTAAGTGTGGATCAGATTGCCAAATTCATAGTTTCAGATAAAGGCATTCTATTTGAAGATAATTCTGAAGAAATATTAAAGGACATTGAACAAAGTGGAAAAGCGTTAATCGAATTTGGGAAGTCCCTTCTCAGAGGAGATTTTTATTCTTCAAAATCTGATTTTGAAGAGATGTATGATGCCATGTTAGACGATGCGGATTCTCTAACAGAAGAGATTATATTCACAGCAAGAGTGCTAGTTGATGATTATAGAGCTGCGCTAGAAGACAACATGGAAGCAGAGCTTTCAGCACTAAAAGCTCGATTTGTCGAAAAGTGGATCGAACATGGTCTAATCGACGAAAACACAATAGCTGCCAAAAATTTATCAAGCCAATGAAAATATCAACTAAGGAAATAACCGATGAATGTCAGCATTGCGGTGACATACTGGTTTGCCAGTTGTGCCGCGAAGGACACGGAATCAATCGTGAACGAATAAACGTTACCCAAATGGTTACATGCCAGATAGAGCACAAGAACAGGAGGTTATCTAATGAGAATCATTTCACAGTGTAAAACCAAATCTGTTGAGTTTTATAACGTTGCTTTGCTGAGACGTGATGAAACTATCTTTGCAAGGACTGCAAACCAAGACATGGTACTTGCAGAGTATAAGACTCCAGTCAGAGCAGCTGAGGTATTTGAGGAATTAAACATTTCTGCTTCTAACTTCTCAACAGATATCTACTACATGCCGGAGGAATAAGCAATGGAAAGAAAATTAGTTTTAGTTAAATTTATTGACGGCACAAGTGAAACAATAGAAGCTTATTGCAGTTCGCGAGGTGGATACTATGGCTATCTAACCAAAAAAGAATTGTTTTACGTATCCTGCGCTTCTAACTTCTCAAAAACTCTCTTTCCTCGCGAGTTTGTTAAAGCAATATCCCTTTTGGATGAATAGGAGGAGCAATGGCAAATACAAAATTTGAAAATGCAACAACATGGTTGCAAGGTGTTATTTCTGGATATCAAAAGCAAGTCAACGATTTCTCAGCTGCGCCTAATCCAGATGCAAATAAAATAAAAGCATGTAAAGAGCGTCAAGAGCTTTGTCAGTACATTTTGGACTTTATGGTTAAGACTAAGCAGCAGAATGATGTAATGGCTGCTAAGTCAAGTTCTCAAAATACCGCTGTAAAGCCACAGAATGCCCCACAATCAATTTCAGCTCATTCAGCATCAAATACTATAGGTAAAGAACAGCTAGAGCAATTAGAGCTTGTTTTGGGGCTTGATGCTACAATCAGCTTTTGTAGAGCCGCTTTAATCTTGGAGCTTCCAGAATTTGGGTCAAAAGAGGCACTTCTTGGAACACTTAAAGATTTTGCCGCAAGACAAAGTTAGGAGGTTATGTGGAATGATAAAAATTTTGAGGCCTGGTACAAAAAAGGAAGTTGAATGTCCAAATTGCGGTGCGCTTTTGAGCTACGATATTTCTGACATTCTTGAGAAATCGTCGCACTCAATTGCAGAAACATCATCTGCATTTTGGCTAAGTAGTAAAAAAACAACTTACATCGTCTGTCCACAGTGTAATAATAAGATTATTTTGTCAGCAACTCGATAAGAAAGGAGTGTCTATGAGTGATATAGATAAATGCATTTCTGTGCTAATCAAGCTTAGCAAGTCTTTTGGAATTGATGCTAAGGCTTTGCCACCGTGTTTTAACCATATAACTGTTACTTTTAATAAAAAAATATATGATGGTACTCTGCACCGCTTTAACTATGCTTTTGAGCTTTGTTTACTGGAAAGCCTTGACACTCGTCAACTTCCGGAATATTTCGAATATGTATTTTTCGATAAAATTTTGGAATATTTTATCGAATGTGAAAAAGAAGCATTCAACGCAGAGGAGTTTTTATGATTAAATTAGAACATACTGTACTACCTAGTCCCGAACAAATAGAATTTGCTATTGAAGGTCTTCGAAATTCCTTCAATTCATGGCTTAAAAGCGATAGTCATTGGGGCTGTCTTCACCGAGGTGAAGAACGTGATTGTGATACCTGCGATAGTATCCAACCAGATAAATGTACATGGTCTCCGCAATTTATAGTCGGTAAAGAAAATATGGCACTTATGAGACGTTTATCTTCATATGGTCCTGATCATCGTAAATTTATGCGTATGCTTCCGGTATGCATCAGAATTACAGCACCACTTTATTGGTGGAAAGAAGCAGACACATATTCCGTAGGCACTTCAAAGAATAGTTGTAGCACCATGCATCGAATTGATGCCAAAGAATTTACATTAGATGATTTCTCAGCAGAGCATCTTATTGACTTTGAAAGTGCTGAATCTGATTTTCCAATATTTCACGGGGCAGAGCATTCGCCAATCGGCCTGTTGAATCAGACAATCCGTATACTTAATTTTTACAGGCAAAAATATCTTGCTACCAAGGAAAAGAAGTATTGGTGGCAACTAATTCAGCTGCTGCCTGATTCTTATAACCAGACCAGAAATGTAACGCTTAACTACGAAGTCCTTGCAAACATCTATAAAGCACGCCGTAACCATAAACTGGACGAATGGCGAGATTTTTGCGACTGGATTGAAACATTGCCGTATAGTGATCTTATCACTGGAAAGGAAACAAAATGACATTTGACGAGTATCAGCGCGGTGTAATGAGAACCGCATCAGACGTAACAAAAGCAACAAAGGAAAACATGCTTATGAACGGCATCCTCGGTACTGCAGGTGAAGCAGGTGAGCTTGTTGATCTTCTTAAAAAGCAGATTTTTCAGGGGCATCCATTTGATAGAGAGCATCTTATCAAGGAGTGTGGCGATGTGCTGTATTATCTGGCACTTACTGCTGAGGCACTTGATATCTCTCTTGAGGATATTGCAATCAAAAACAACAAGAAGCTTTGGGAACGCTATCCTGATGGCTTCAAAGCTGAAAATTCGCTCCATAGAAAGGAAGGGGATATTTAATGTTTGTTCTTATTCTCCGCGTTCTGGCATCTCTTTTCAACATCTTTATGCTGACTAGCATTATAGGATGGCTGAATGAGAAAAGATCCAGAGAAAGACTTGCCAGTGCTGTAGTACTTTCTACGTTCTTTATCATGAATCTTGTCTTGACAGCCAGTGGTTTGTGAGGATAAGATCACGCTGGGGTTATCGCCAAATGGTAAGGCACAGGATTTTGATTCCTGCACTGTTGGTTCGAGTCCAACTAGCCCTGTTGTGCCATTAGCTCAGCTGGAAGAGCACTTGACTTTTAATCAAGGCGTAGTGGGTTCGAGTCCCATATGGCACATACGGACCTTTAGCTCAATAGGTTAGGGCAGCTGCCTCATAAGCAGCCGGGTCTGGGTTCGAGTCCCAGAGGGTCCATATGCAGTTTGTAAACAATGTGGTTTTTTCTTTCTCTTGTGAAATCCCTTTCTCTTTTCCCACAAAGTAGCAACTGCAACTCTCCGTGAGAATCAACCTGCGGACAAGTCAGCCGCAACCGTATAGGCGGTCTTTGGGTAGATGCGCAGAATTGGTATTGCAGCAGACTGTAAATCTGTCATCTTCGGATATGTAGGTTCGAGTCCTACTCTACCCACTTTTGCCGCGATGCCACAATGGTACTGGGCTAGTTTTGAAAACTAGTGATCTGTAAAAGGGCTGAGGGTTCGAATCCTTCTCGCGGCGCTTATCAGCAAACTAGGGTAGCTCCCGAAAAGCACATCCGCAGTGCCTGTTTGCTGGTTTAATTATGCGGAAAGCACATCACGGGTGTGCATCAATATCAAGCGGAGGTATTAGAATGAATTTTAAAGAGTTATTTGTAGACAAAAGTAACCTACTTATCGTAAATACAAAATTAGCTGTTATTTTAGGCGATTTAAACCAAGCGATTGTGCTCAATCAGCTTAATTACTGGCTTGAGATCAATAAAGCAGCGAATAAACATTTTATTGAGGGGAAATATTGGGTTTATAATTCTTATAACGAGTGGAAAAACAATAATTTCCCATACTGGAGTGAAAAAACAATTCAGCGAGTCTTTTTGAAATTAGAAAGTCGTGGAATTGTTTTGTCAGCCAACTTTAATAATAAATCTTTTGACAAAACAAAATGGTACACTATTGATTTTGAAATGTTAAACAAAATTATAAGTGAATATTCTGAGCCTATGTCAAGACAAAATGTCTCTGCGATGAGGACAGAATGTCCTGACGATAAGGACGAAGAGTCCAAACCAATACCAGAGAATACTACCAGAGAATACAATACAGAAAATACTGTTAAAGAACATGCTCTATTATCAACTAAAGTTGACAATAGAGATAAATACATGGTTTCGCGCACTAAAAGTGCTCAAAACTCAGGTGGCAAGCCCCAAAAGAAAGAACCTACTGTTGATCCAGATGATTTTATCAAATCTAAGGAGCCAGTTCTTAAAGATGAGCTTCACAGACTGTATTCGAACAATCCTAGAAACATCTTTACTACAGAGCAACAGGAAAATGACTGGGTTGACAAGGAATATAACAGCCTGACCGCTATCATATTTGAGTTTAACCATCAATACAAAGCATCTACAGGCTTTGACGCTAAGAATCTATCAGACGAGAGCCTTAAACGAGTTGCAAGGAACTATATCAAGTCACAAGAATCTTTGAAAGACGACTATGATGACCTTCAAAGTAACAAGGTTCTGATTGAAGAATATCTAAAAACTGATTACGGCAGCAAACATGGAGTAATTGTAAAAAGTTTATCGCACTACATGTCTGGCAGCATTCGAGAAATGCTGTTCTATAAACACTTGTTCTAACTTGTCAATGCACATTTGCTAGCTATATACACGTACATTATGCTAGCTATATATATGTACGTTGATATAAGTATACACGTACACTAGGAGGTGCAAATGCAGAATATAGAAATCAACTTTGGGGTTCGTCCATGTATTGTAACTCAAAATGGCGAAGAAAAGAAAGCGTTATTCCATATGTGGAATAATTTCGCAAAGCCTGTTGCAGCAGATGTGTATGCTGGCGGTTGTCCAGAGGGACAAATTAGCATAGTATTTGGCATCGTGGAATACGAGGATGGCAGCGTGGATGAGGTGCGCCCAGCCCAAATTCGATTTGTTGACAATAAAATCAAAGGCTATGCTTTTGAGGAGGGCTGATTCATGGTGAAATATAGACCACACAGAGGAGCATTATGCGACGCAATGGCAGAAATGAGAATCTTTGATTCTGTCGAAGATATGTTCCACTACATTGTCGAAGACTGGAAAGCATATGGAAATCCATTTGATATCGGAGATTTAACCATAACGTGTGATGAAGGAAAAGACGAGCGCATTAACTGGAAGGAAGGCAGATATGTCTGCACCAGGCGAATGCGAGAAAAGATTTTTGACACACCGCAGTGTATTGGAATGTGTTCGATTGAATCGTAGAACGGAGATAACAATATGATGATTGCAAACAAAGTAAATGTAATGGGACAGGAATACCAAATCATTAAGGTAAACCATGATCAGTACAAGACGTGTGTTGGTGCAGATGGGTGGAATGACCTCTATGGAAAGAAAATCTACTATGTAGACCCTGAGACAGATCCCGACAGTGATCCGATTGCAACATCACCAGAAGAATTAGTAAAGCAAGTTCTAAAGCACGAAATTGTCCATGCATTTCTTGTGGAATCTGGACTTGCTTTTAGCTCGCACAGCATTGTCGGTGCATGGGCGATGAATGAGGAAATGGTTGACTGGATTGCATGGAATGGTGAGAAGCTGTATAAGGCGTGGAAGGAGGCAGGACTAGTTGATTAAAGATGATTTACAAACAAAAGTTGTGGAGCAAGCCGCCCTTATAGCGGCGGCACTCAAAAAAGGTAAAGACGTTGAGGTACGGCGGACCGCAGCTGGAATCAGTGTTGCCGAAGTAAGCAAGAAGGTTGTGTACCGATGATTATTGACTATATGAAAAATATTGATTGCCTCATTGGTATGAAAGATATTCCAGATAAATCTATTGATATGATCTGCGCAGATTTGCCATACGGAATAACTCATAATAAATGGGATGCTGCTATTCCACTGGCTGAGCTTTGGAAAGGAATTGACAGAATCATCAAAGACACAGGCGCTATTATATTGTTTGCGAGTGGAATGTTTACTGCTGATTTGATGCAAAGCAATAGAAAAAATTGGAGATACAATCTAGTGTGGGAAAAGAATCAGCCGACTGGTTTTTTAAATGCAAACCGAATGCCACTCAGATCACACGAGGATATTTGTGTTTTTTATAAAAAAACTCCTACATACAATCCACAAAAGTCTACTGGTAATCCCAGAAAGGTAAGCAAAGCAAACCATAAATTGAATTGTAAGGAAACGACAAATTATCAAAAATACAGTTTAACAACTTACGATAGCACAGAGAGGTATCCAAGATCTGTATTAAGGTTTCCGAAAGATGTCCAGAAATCAGCTGTACATCCTACGCAGAAGCCAGTTGCGCTTATTGAATACTTGATTAAATCTTATAGTAACCCAAACGACACAGTACTTGATATGTGCGCTGGAAGTATGACAACTGCTATCGCAGCTGTGAATACTGGCCGTCATTACATTTGTTTTGAAAAAGATCCTGATATTTTTTCAAATGGTGTAAAAAGATTTAATGAATCAACCAATGGAGGACATGGACAATGAAATTAAAAAGACTAATTGTTACCCTTGCAGCCGCAGTGATGCTTTCTGGTGCAGCCATTGGCTGCACCAGAAGCCGATCAGGTAAGTTCTAATATCTCTAAGCAGGCGGACAACTTCAACGTGACTAGGAAGCTTACTGTTCTGAACGCAAGAACCGACACAGTTCTTCTGGAGCTGACTGGAACATTTGCATTAAAGAACAATACATCGAATGAACTTGAGGTTATCATCGAGACTGCCGAAGGCAAATATCAGAAAGACTACGTATATCTGAACGAATACACCATGTACGTGGTTGAAGATATCTCCGGTTCAGAGGTAGACAAGTACCATTATGAGATCAATTTCTTGCCTGAATGGGGACTCAAGGCAACTCACCACAAGTAAACTTTACATTTACATAGTAAACGCGTGTAATACATTCGATTTTAAAGGACCATAACAAGGATTTGAAAATGAACTTTGCTGTGATAAAGCTTGAAAAACCTAGAAATCTGTCGCCAAACACTTAGGAAAGGAGAAAAATCTTTTATGACATATGAAGATGCCTTAAAAGCCTCAGAAAATGGTCAAAACGTAAGATTGTGGACCGGTGAAGAGTATTTGCACCCAGAATACGTAAAGCAGACTCTTGACAACCTTTCAACTGTTCAAATATCTCATGAACGTTTAAGATCTTTGTTGAAAGCCTCAGTAAGTGATGATTGGGAAATTTATACAAAAGAAAGTCTGGAATGGGAAACTGGATATTATCGAAAGCGTTATGAACGCCTGAATCACATACAAAATGATTTTTTAAAAGATCTACTTGGCCGCGACCGCTATAACGATTATACAAATCAGTATTTCAGTGAGAGAATGATCGCTGTAGATGCATTCTACACTCTGTATAGCCTAAAACGCAACCAAAAAATACTTCTGTTTACAACTATTGTATTCTTAGCAACAACAATTATAGCCTTGATGGTTTGAAGGAGGATTCTATGGAAATTTTAACACCTACTTACACATATGAAGAACTTACAGGTGCTACACGCTTGCTGGAAAATATGTGTGATAATTGCATTAAAAAGGACACCGATACTTACGATGATCCAGACAGGAAAAGAAAATACGAAGCACTGAATATTGCGATTGATGCCATCAAAAAACTGCCAGTAAAAAAGAAGGCTATGCTTTCACAGCCAATGGCTGGCAAAACTGATGAGGAAATTGTTGCAACAAGAGAAAAGGCTGTTACAGCTTTAGAGACGAAGGGCTATGAAATCGTAAATACTCTTTTTACAGACGAGTGGTACAGCAACGAGTCAATGAAGGCACGCGGTGTTGTACAGATTCCACTCTGTTTCTTGGCAAAGTCTCTGGAGAACATGAGCCTGTGCCATGCTGCATATTTCTGTAAAGGATGGGAAAATGCTCGTGGATGCCGTATCGAACATGATGCAGCTGTTGCGTATGGGCTAGATATCATCTACGAAGAGGATTAAGCACCATGGATTCAAGAATAGCAATTTTCAACATGCAGGACGGAATCCCAATGAAACGCCGAAAATATCCTGAAATTTGGTATTGGGATAATGAACGGAAGACAATTATGATCAAATATCCTACAGGGCATACAGACGAAAAGCTTTTCGCAATGAATGACCAAGATCATATTGATTATGTATTTGAGGCTTTATATGCAATTGACTGGTATCCAGCAGATGAAGCAGATCGTTCGAAATTGGGAGCATTCTACTTCTCAAGACCATTTTCTTTTAACCATGCTCTTTTTGCACTCAAAGACGGTTGCGAAATAACACGTAAAGCCTGGCATGAGAAAAAAATATATCTTAAACTTGTAGAAAATAGCAAAACAACTATTGCTCTTGTGTATCCAAATGGTACACAAATTGACTGGACACCTTCTGTTGAAGACATATTAGCAGAAGATTGGCTTTTTTACACTGAATGGAGGAAAATAAATGGTTAGAGTAGGTTCGGCGAGAATTGATGAGAATGGAAAAGTGATTGGCGGACAGGCAGGAGATCAGACAGGGCAGGAAGTAGCTGTAGAAGCATGGTATCGCCATGATAAGGGGTGGGTAGTTATCCGTGCTAAAGATGCAGCAGTGCGTGAGCGCATTGCACAGTGCATGGAAGCGGCCTGCGCAAATGATCAGATCGGGTATGATCAGTCTACATCATGGGACCTGTACGACAAGTCAAAGCAGTACGGCTGGGAATGCAGCAAGGTCAAAGTTCCGGCAGAGACGGACTGCAGCAGCCTTGTTCGGGTCTGCGTGGCCTTTGCAATCGGAAAGAGTCTTCCATGGTTTTCAACCTTAAATGAGGTATCTGTACTGTCTCAGACAGGGCTGTTTGATGTTCTTACCGATGTGAGGTATGCACAGTCATCCGATTATTTGAAACGTGGAGACATCCTTTGTACCAAGACGCAGGGGCATACTGTTGTTGTGTTGGACGATGGTACGCAAATCGCCGAGAACGGCACACAGCCTGCCACAGACACATCACAGGGCAATACAACTTATTGCGGAACTGGCATCGGCACAGCGGTAGCGCAGCAGGCTATGCATGTAAGATCTGGCGCAGGTACTAATCACGCCAGTCTTGCTATTATCTTAGCTGGCACAGCTGTAGAAGTGTTGAGCGCTGAGGGCGGATGGTATAAGATTGTATGGCCGGGAGAGGCTTGTGGATATGCCTTTACAAAGGCAGGAAGCGGCTATTACAGCTATTCTGCAAATGCTAACGCACAAGTTATAAACTTAGGCGATAAGGTCCAATTTACGGGCAATAAACAGTATATGTCGGCATGGGCCGATAAGCCAATTACTGCAGTTCCAGAGGTTGCAACTGTAACAAGTATTTGTGAGAGTGGCAAGCATCAGTATCACATCATAGGCGATAACGTCTACGGCTGGGTAAACAGAGAAGACATAGTAAGAAAATAATTAAAACGGCATAATCAAAATGGTGATTATGTAACAGCCAAAATGGAGGCTCTTCTTTAAGTGTTAGGAAAGGAGGAGCCTCTTTTTTGTTAGAATTAAGACAACACAAAGAACGTGTGGAGAATATACAGCGCCAGATCATCATGCAGCCTACATACAGCCAGCTCAGCACCTTATGTGGCGGAGCAAGACTGATTCTGCTTGACGCTAATGAGTTTATACCAAATCGTGATTTCAAGAATCTTGATGCGTATAGAGGGTATGGCGACCATGTAAATAGCTATGTCAGGTGGTACTGCAATCGCAACAGAAAAGTAGAGGGTGACGAGTGGGACAAACTGTATTGGCAGACTTATCTGAATGGTGCACGAGCAAGAATATTCAATGATTATTTACTATTCTTAGAGCACAAGCGCGAACCTCGAAAGATGTTCTACAAGCCAAAGATTAAGCAGTTCGAGAAGTTCCAGCTTATAGAATCTTATCAAGGTATGCTTGATGATAAGTACGACATTCTATGCATATCCATGCCGCCTGGTACGGGCAAGGCACAGCCATTATATTCAAAGGTACTTACTCCGAACGGTTTTGTTCAGATGGGTGATTTAAAGGTTGGCGACAAAGTATTTGCTGCGAATGGCAATGAATCAACCGTAGTCGGAATTTTTCCTCAAGGGAAACGCAAAATCTATGAAATTACTCTTGATGATGGATCTAAATGTAGAGCATCCGACAACCATTTATGGTTATCAATTTACGAAACTTCACTTGGAGTTTTTGAATGTCAAAAAGTTGTAGAGACTTCAAGAATGCTTTACAAACCAACTCACTTTTACATACCTTGCATTTCTGGTGAAAACTTCAACCATTTTGAATACTGTAGAATAAAATCAATTAAATATATCGGAGATGATGAGTGCCAGTGTATATATATTGATGATCCGTCACATTTATATGTCACTGACGATTATATTGTTACGCATAACACAACCCTACTCAAGTTCTTCCATTCAGCCGTAATTGGTTGGTTTCCAGACGATTACAGCCTGTTCTATTCACACTCAGGTGATATCACACGTATGTATTACGATGGTGTCTATCAAATGGTTGATGATGCACTTGAATACGCTTGGCACGATATCTTCCCAGACTTGAAAATTACATCTACAAATGCATTGATGCAACAATTCAATGTTGGAAAATATAAACCATTTCCATCTTTGCAAACAACATCTGTAGGCGCAAAGAGTGCCGGAAAAGTTCGTGCAAGCAAATTTTTACTTACCGATGATATGATAGGTAGCCTAGAAGAAGCCTTGAACAAAAACTACCTTGACAAGATGTGGGGAGCTTATACTGTAGATGCATTACAGCGAAAAACAGTTGATAGCAATAATAATCCTTGCAAAGAGATCATGCAAGCAACACGTTGGTCAACTCAAGATGTTATTGGAAGGCTGATAGATATATACGATGGAAACAACCGCGTAAGGGTTATTTCTATTCCTGCCACAGACCCGGAGACAGGCGACAGCAACTTTGACTATGCAATAGGTGGCTTTACAAAGGAGTTCTTTGCAAGGCAAGCGCTGATGATGGATGATGTGTCATACAACTGCCTTTACATGCAACGACCGGTTGAAAGAGAAGGATTGCTGTTTCCAGAAGAAAAAATCATGCGATACAAGGAACTTCCAACCTCGAAAATTGAACGTATCACTGCTCAAGCCGATACAAAATCAACAGGTACTGATTTCTTTGTCCTTCCAGTGCTTATAAAGTATGAGGGGAAAGATTTGTATTACTGCGTAGACTGCGTATGCAGCAATTCTTCTGATTATGAAGCGCAGTACGAAAATTCCGCAAATCTCCTCGCCGACAACAAGGTTGAAGATTGTGAGTTTGAGGGCAATAGTGGTGGAGATCGTGTCTCTCTTGAAGTTGATAAACGCGTTCTTGAAAAAGGTTGGATCTGTAACATATCATCTCGAATGACTGAAACGAACAAAGAGGCAAGAATATATCAGTGTTCGAACTGGATATTGCAGCACGTTGTCTTTAAAGACAAAAAGCTTTATACACCAAAAGAGCCATATGGTGTAATGATGTCTCTTCTGGCCCAGTACTCCACCAGTGGGAAAAAGCAGCTTGATGATGTACCAGATACATTCGCAAACTTCGCGCTGCGCATACAGCGCAGAAAACCAAGACCAACAAGAATCATTAACAGCATCTATTAAGATTGGAGGCATGTATGGATACAAAACACTATCTATCACAAATTAGCGTACTTGATCTTAAAATATCAAACAAGATCTATGAAAAAACACAGTTAAAGAATATGCTTTGTTCGGTTCCGAGTTGTGTAAAAGATGTCAATGTGCAAACTGGACATGCCACAGACAAGACTGCATCTACGATTTGTAAGTTGGTAGATATGGAACGCGAAATTGATTCAATGATTGATTCTTTTGTGGACTTAAAATCTAAAATCATTGTTCAAATGGAGCAGCTTGAGTTCAAGTATTATAATATACTGTTCAAACGCTACGTTGCACAGCAACAATGGTGCGAAATAGTAGATGAGTTACATTTTACGCAGCGACATGTTTTTAAACTCCACAAAGAAGCATTAAACGAATTTGAGAAAAAGTTTGGGAGTGAATATCTGAACCAATAAAAAAATAGCAGGGGAAGCAAAATTCTCCTGCTATTGATGTTTCAGCAACTTTGATTTTCCTGAAATTCCTTTAAATCGCTTTTTAACTTGTCCATAATTTTGTCTGTATAGTTGTTATCTTGGCGCTCTGTAAAGTTTTGGAATGCCTGTGTCCCCCTTGCAACCGCCTGTGATTTCTGATTTCCTTCCTGCGGTGGCTTTGATGCTATATCTTCCTGCATGAGTTTTCGCAAATACGAAAAGCGACTACGGATGCGCTTCTGTTCATTCCTGCGTTTAATCTCTGCTGCCTTCTGTGCCATATACTGGTAGTAAGCCTTTTCCAGATCTTCCTTCTGGCAACTTGGCAGCTTATGAACTGGTACTGTTACGAGTAGCGTCTGTATCTCTTCTAGCTGTGCCTGTGATAGTTTCCATTCATCCAATGCACTTTCCCAGAGCGGACGATCTAATGTATCTTCCTTCGACACTGGCGCTTCTGGAACTTGCACTTCCAATATAGGTAATGTTTCGACTTCAAATCTTATGCCAACTACCGTTCGCCCTTTCTTAATGGGTTCATATGTATACCGACATTCAGTTTTTTCATCCATTTCTTTTTGAACACGTTTCAATATCTTTTGATTGAAAAACTTGTATTCTTTATACAGTTCTTCCTTATCGCAATCAAGTATTTGCCTTAATTCATCAAGCTGCACTTCCCAACTTTTTCGAAAACGGTTTTGTTCGAGATATGTAAACATGATATAAGTGTAACGGCTTGTGAGTAATGTTATGCAGCGCAGCTTATACCGAAGATATCCGAGGTTTTCAATATTAAAAAAATACTTCATTGCTTTTTGAGAACACTCTAGCTTTACTTGCCACAGACCGTAATCATCTTGCTCTGCCGTTGCTTCTTCAAATAACGTCACCAATCTAAAACCTTGTTTTTCACTATCATCTTGCACTTCTATTACATTTCCCATAAGATGCTTTAATCTTGCCTTGAGGTCTTGATTGTTGATTTTTTTTACTCCTAAAATTTTTTCAAGTTCGCCTTTCTCGAAAAGAACCGTTCTCCTGTCTGGCTTGTGACTGTCTATTCGTGATAAATAAGTGTCAAGTATCTTAAATTCTGCAAGCGATAGCTCGGAACGCCACAAGGAAAACAGCGGTAAACTTTTTTGAACAGTAAGTTTGTCTCCATTTCCTAAACTGGTTATTGGCCCAATCTTTTTTCTAGCCATGTGTAAAACCTCTCTTTCTCTACTTTTATGTTTATTATAGCACCATAAGTTACCATTGTAAATATAAAATTGTTACCTTTTTTATATTTTATGGAATTTCTTGGTTACTCATGCGGAATTTCTTGGTTACTCGTGCGGAATTTCTTGGTTACTCATGCGGAATTTCTTGGTTACTCATGCGGAATTTCTTGGTTACCTATGCATATCAAAAAGCTAGTATTTATGCGGCTTTCAAAGTTCCCGTAATCAAGAGCGTAATCAAGAGCGTAATCAAGAGCGTAATCAAGCTATCAATCAAGGAAAGCATTGGTAGGCAGATAAAAAAACAATTCAACATTAACTATGACATTTTAATTGGAATTTCATGGTTACCTATGACACTAAAACCTATCATTTAATATCAGTAAATGACACAAGATATCATCTTGAATACATGCTATTACTATGATACTCTCAAAAATAGAAAAGTATGAAATAAAGTTAATTGCGCCTTACATATGTATGGCGCTTTTTTATTACCCAAAAAGGAGATAACTATGTTAACGATTAGAAGCAAGAGTATATCGCTGTCAGGAGACAGCACAGTAAATGATCAAGTGATTTTTGCGTTTCAGGCAAAAATCAATTCAAACAATCCTAAAGAGGTACAGTTTAGCAACTGGATAAACAACCATGAGTTATACAAGCAGAACCGGAAGGAATGTAATTCCGATTACGAGTCTTTCCAGGACGAAGTATACAAATTGCAAGACTCGATGCTGCCGTCAGCTGAAACGCTATGAGTAGCCAGATAATTACATGCCCCAATTGTGGAAGGATTATTTTCCACTATGACAAGAAAGCGACAAACGCTTTTGAAGTGCAATGTAGGAAATGTGAGCAAATGGCTTGCATTCTTACACAGGACGGTATTGTGCAGTCAGTTAAGCCTATAAAAAAGATACAAGCTAAAAGCAGCAGCAGCAAAAGATTCTATTAAGAAAGGAGGGCGAACAGAATGTGGATATGGCCACTAAAAGGAAGAAGGAAGATCTACACAGATGAAAAAGAAATAAATTCCAACAATATAATAAAAGTTTTGTCTGATGCATATAGCGTTCATAGAAAAAATCAGATGGAAATGCAATATTTGATTGACTTTGAAGCTGGGATACAGCCTTTGCAACGTCCCAAAATCGTTCGCCCTGAAATTAACATAGAAGTTACTGACAACGTGGCAAACTATGTTACAGAATTTAAACTTGCTTATTTTTGGGGGACGCCAGCAATGCTGATACAGCGATCTGACAAAGATGCGCACAATACATCGGCTGATTCTGACGATGCTGGAATTTCAGCAATGAATGAGATGCTTGCGAATGGATGCAGTATTGGTTACAAGAACCAAGAACTCGGCAACTTTGTTGAAAAAGTCGGAATAGGATATAGATTGGTTGATATAAAAACAGATTTTTCAGAAGAAAAAGAGGCTTTGGTTGATATCTGCACACTAGATCCACGCTTTACTTTTTGCATTTATTCAAATAGTGCAAAGCAAAAAAAACTTCTTGGCGTCACTTTTCGAAAAATAAAGGGGCGAATATATTATACGTGCTTTACCAAACAAACACGGTATGAAATATCACAAGGGAAAATAAAATCAGCAACTATCAATCCAATGGAAAGCATACCAATCGTTGAATATGAAAGAGCTGTTGATCGGACCGGATGTTTTGAACGACACCTATCTGATTGCACAGAACTTAATACGTTAGTCTCTGACTTTGCGAACCTTACAGCACAACAAACACAGGAGATATGGTGGGGCAATGATGTTGATTTTCCGATTGATCCCAAAACCAAGAAGCCTATAGAGGTGAAGTCAGGGCAATGGGTGCTTACTAGCACAACACCAGATGGAAAGACACCGCAAATTAAGGCACTATCCAATGCATTTGACACAAACGCAACATTAACAGCGATAGATACACGCTGGAGAAGAATTTTACAAAAGTGCAAAGTACCTACGCAACAAGATTCAGAAGGCGGCGGTTCCACAGGAACGGCAATGGATATGTCTAGTGGATGGAGCGCTGCCGAAACAGAAGCCGTTCGGGAAGAACAGATGGCAAGCAAAGCACAACGAGAAGAATTAAGGCTTATTATTAAGGCTTTAGAATTTGTACCAGAAACAATACTTCCAGAAAAAGCGCCAATCAGAGACATACATGTTGGAGATATTAATTTTCATTTTAGTCGTAGAAAAAACTATGATATGTCAGTAAAGGCGAATGCTCTATCAACTCTAATTAAGACTGGCGTACATGGAAGACATGCTCTTAAATTTATTGATGGCTTTGAAGACACCGAGGCGACATGGAATGATAGTCGAGAAATGATAGAATCAATACAGCAAGCAGCCGCAAGCGGAAACGCAGCAAATGAAGAGAATCGATCAGACAGACAGATAGACCAGTTAAAAACAAGCCCTATAACTGGGAAGGTATAAGGTGATGATATGGCACAGATATTTGGTTTTGATGAAATCGAAAAGATACGGTCCATGCCATACAATAGTTTTTTTGGCGAAATGGGAATCACAAATAAGCAGAAAAAAGAACGCATTGAATTTTCAAAAAAAATTGAAGATGATATGCGTTTTTTAATTTTACTCATCCTGATTATGAAGGAAACAGGTAGAGTTGATGCAAAAAAAGCAGCAGAACAATTTGAAGCAAAATTGCTGAAATGGATTGCACGATATATTGACCTTGACAGCGAGACAAAGGTTTATATATCAGATTTCTGCTTATCTATAGCGCAGGTAACTGCGGATCATGTCAACGAAAAATATTACATCTCAGAAGACCGAATACGTCTGGTAAGTGAAAACACAGCCCTTGATTTTTTGAATCATAAAGACTTCAAAGAGGCAGCCAGAAATAAAACATACAAAACATGGAACTCAATTATAGATGGAAAAGAACGCGAAACACACCACAAGGAAGATCAAACGACTATACCAATAAGCAACTACTTTTTAGTCGGAAAAGCACTTATGCGGTATCCACATGATATGGCAGTTGCTTTTACCAACCCGGAGGAAGTAATCAATTGTCGCTGCTGGGTGACGTACTCTTAATTTATGCAAAGAATAGGCTCTTTAAACGAAGGTTTGAAGGGCTTTTTGTTTGCACAAAATTAGGGCAAACAAGTCGGAGACGGACTTTAAGGAGCAAAACAGCTCAGAGAAGAGCTTAATAATCGCACAAATCAAAGCGGAGAGAACCGCACAAACGCAGAAAGGAATGAAACTATGAAGACTCAGCCGATTTTCAGAACATTTGAATGCAATGCCGCAAAAAGAAAATTAAACCTGCAGCTTTTTGCAGAGCCGGCACCGGAGGTTGAGGTTCATGAAGAACCAAATGGATCAGGTGATGATTCCAACCCGGAAATTGATATTGATGCATTAAGGGTGCAGCTTGCACAGGCAAACGCGCAGATTGCAAAGCTTACAAACAAAGCTGATGCTTTAGCATCTGAGAACGCAGCCAAAACAAAGCAACTTCGCGAAAAAATGACTGCTCAAGAACAAGAAGCTGAGGCAAAAAAGGAAGCAGAAGCTGAAAGAGAAAAACAGTTTAAGGAAATGCAACGCAAGTTACTCGTGATCGAGTCCACCAGCACCTATATGGACATTTTGGAAATGTCAAAGGAAACAGCACAGCAATATGCCGAGGCAAGAGCTGATGGAGATGCGGATAAAGAAAACGACATTTTACGACAGCACATGAAAGCTTTCAAAGCAAAAATGATGCAGAGCTTTTTGGCGGAGCGCGGCGAAGTTAATACTGGACATGGAGATAGCGGCGAGAGCAAAGCTGTTGAGCTTTTGAAGATGCTTCCGAAATCTTCCGGTGGTGTGGATGAGAGCATTTTGAAAGCATACATGTAAAAGAAAGTGAGGAACGATAATGGCAAGAGGTGATATGAGATACGCGTCAACTGACATTCGTGTATCTGGAGAGGAAATTTTAAATCGGGAAGTATTTGAGGGTATACCAATGACCATTGATTTTTCGGACGTTAGTACAACCAATGACGATACCGGAGAGAAAGTTGTAAGAGCTGGAAGTGTGATTAGTGGAACAGGAACAGTAGTTGCAGCAACACCATGGACAGGCGGTGTTGGAATTTTATTACACGATGTGTACGAACATCGACCACAAGGAACAATTTTAAAGAAAGCTTACATCAACAAGAAACGAGCAGAAGCAAATGCAAGCATTACTTATGACAGTGCTTTGACTCAAATTTTGCCAATGATCGTGATTGAATAAGGAGGAACAATGGCAGTTTTAATTACAGATATTTATGATTCAAAAGCGATTGCGCTTAATCGTAGCCAAGATCCAAGTAATAAGATGGATTTTGTGGGAAAGGCATTTTTTCCGAATCGAAAGAAAATTGGTTTATCCATTAAGTGGATGAAAACCTATAAGGGTCTGAATGCTATTTTAAAGCCAAGTAACTTTGATGCACTTCCAACAATCAGAACCAGAGAAGGATTCAAAGAAGAACATACAGAAATGGTATTCTTCCGTGAAAGTATGGTAGTGAAGGAAGAAGATATGATGAAACTCCTCATGGTACAGGATAGCAATAGCCCATACTTGGCAGAAGTTTTAACATCTATTTATGATGATACTTCTAAACTGTTGGACGCAGCTGAAATCGCAGCCGAGGTAATGCGAATGGCATTATTAGCACCAAAGGACGGAAAACCAGAGATTAAGATTGGAACAGGAGCTGCAGATAGTGATCAGATGGTATATGGCTATGACTATGATCCAAATGGAACATATAAAAATGAACATTATATGAAATTAACAGAGGCGGATACATGGGATAAACCGGAGACAGCAACACCACTTACAGATATTCAAAAAGGAACCGATTATTTAAAGTCAATTGGAATCATGCCGCGTTACGCAATGATGAACAGTAAGACCTTTAAATATCTTTACGATAACAAGCAGATCAAGAACGCAATCATTGCATCTTCCGGAAAAAATGTGGAGTTTGTAGATCCAGCAACCGTAAAGAGTATCTTTACGAGGACAACAGACCTTATCCCAATCATTTACGACAAGACGTACATTGATTACGATAATGAAAAGAAGAAGTTTTATCCAGATGATAAGGTTACAATTATTGGAGAAGGTCAGCTTGGAAATACCTATTATGGTGTGACTCCAGAGGAACGTACTCTGATGATGAATGGAAAAGTTGATATAAGTATGTTTGATGATCGTATCGCAATTGCAAATAAAGTGGAGCAGGGACCACCACTGAAGTTGACAACTACAGTATCTCAATTAGTGATTCCGTCTTATGAGGGTATCAACAGCACATTTGTGCTTGATGTAAAATAATGAAATTTGATCACATAATTAAGTTTAAAGGAATCTACTATGCAGCTGGTGAAGACGTCCCAATGGAAGAAAAAAATGATGCCCTAAAGATTGACGTCCCGATGGAAGAGAAAATCGAAATTCCAGAGTTGCAAGTTGATGATGAGCCAAAGCGAAGAGGTAAGAAACCAAAAGCTGTTTGATGGAGGTGAGAAAGTATGAGCTATACAGACAACCTTGCAGACGAGCTTTTTTTTGATTTGCAAGTTGAGCTTTCAAATGATGAAGAAGGCGGCAGCTTTTCGGAATCGCTACTCAAGCAAAAAATCAAAAGTGCAATCAGAGAAGTCAGAGACAAAAGAAGATATCCACTTGGATACACGGACGGAATGATTGCACAAGATTTAGACAGGTACTATAGCCAGATTCGCAATTTGGCTTTGTACGATTATAACTCGATTGGCTTTGAGGGCGAGAGCCAGCACAGTGAGGATTCCATTCAGCGAACAATGGTGGATAGAAAAACGTTGTTCGCTGGAATAATACCGTTAGCAACAGTCTAAGGTCTAAGAAGGATGTTCGCCAGTGTGTTTGCAATGCTTGTGAATACATTGGCAGGGTGCATATTAAAGCGGCGGTGGGCAATATGCAAAAATATAAGCAGGAGATATAAAGATGCAAGAATTTTTATTACAAACATACACAATCATCCTTCCGATTGCTTTAGGATACATTGTTTGGCTTCTGCAGCAACAGAAGAAAGACAAGAACGCGAATGAGAGAGGAACCATGCTGTTATTGCGTGTGCAACTGATCGAGTATCACACAAAATACATGCGGCTGGGGGAGATACCATCCTATGCCTATCAGAACTTCGAGGAAATGTATGAAGCCTATCATGATTTGGGCGGAAACGGTATGGTTAAAAAGATGTATGAAGAGATCAAAGAGTTACACATCAAGAGTGGAGGAGGTAAATAAAATGGATATATCGAGCATGACTACCGTGATTGCAATTGTAGTTATTTGCTATTTAATTGGGCTTGCAGCCAAGACAATTCCAGCAGTCAAGGATAATTACATTCCGGTCATTGTGGGTGCTTTTGGCGGCATTCTGGGAGTCTTAGGAATGTATGTCATACCAGACTTCCCGGCGCAGGATATTCTGAATGCAATTGCTGTCGGCATTGTATCAGGTTTGTCCAGCACTGGTGTCAATCAGGTATACAAGCAGCTAAAAGATGGCACGGACCAGTAGAAGAAATCGCCAACAGATGTGGTATTCGTACCAAGTCGGGAAAGCGCCTGGATATCTGAGAGACGAAAACGGCGACATTCAGTATGAGAGCTATGTTGGAGCTGATGGGGAAGTATATTTTTATACCGATGACGAAGGTAAAAAAATCCCAAAAGAAAGCGGTGAAATGGAAGTGCTTTACAGCAATCCTATAAAGTTTTGGGGGACAATCACATCGCAGCTAAAAAACGCTGTCATGCGAGCATGGGGCAGTGATAGTACAAACAATTATGCTACGCTCATCTTAGCTAAACATGCAAAAGACTCTAGCGGAAACAAACTTAACTTGCCGTTTGGAGCAAGAATCTGGCTACACTCAGAAATCAAAACGAAACCAAATGGATCACCAGACGAAAATTCGGCTGATTATCAAGTGAGTGGAATCATGAATGAAGCACTGAATGAAACGTCTTACTATCTGCAGGTATTGCAGCAAAGTGAGGAAAAAGTCTAATGGCAAAGGCTTTGGAAATAAAGGTGAGCGGAGTAGATGAAGCCATAAGGATGTTGGAACGTTACCAGAAAACGTTCCAAACGCGAGTAGAGCTTTTTATGAAGAAGCTTACTGATTACGGAGTGGAAAAAGCAACAGAAGAAGTCCTGGTGATGGATGCAGTATTTACTGGTGAACTTGTAAATAGTATTCACTCAACCGAGATAGAGAGCAACGCAGAGCGAGTTATCTTTGCAGTAGAAGCTGATTCAGAACATGCTATCTTCGTAGAAATGGGAACAGGAATCATAGGTGCTACTACTCCGTATCCAGGCAAACTCCCGGCTATTTATGCGCAAGGAAAAACAATTAGAAAAACGGCAGATGGTAGATATGGTTGGTATTATCTGGGGGGAGATGGCAAGTGGTACTTTACAGAAGGTATGCCGTCAAGACCATTCATGTATCACGCTTCAACACAAATGAGACATGATATTGAAAGAATTGCAAGGGAGGTGTTTGGATAATGGCTCAAAATCAATGGGTCATCGACCTTGAGAGCAAGGTATTATCCCTTGTGAAAGGCAAGACATACAACAAGCTAAAGAAAAGATATCCACAAATAATGTACACCACCTCAAATATAAGCAATGATTCGCAGCGTAATTTTCCGTGCGTGTACGTCCATGAGTTGGGTGGAAGCGAAGCAAACTCCGATCTGGAACGCACAAGAATCAACACTATAGTGGCAGGATTCCAAATTGAAGTGTATAGCAACACATCACAGCTAGACTGTAGAACTATAATGGCAGAAATCATGGACTGCCTAAAAAAACTTATGTTTGATGTAAAAATGTCACCATATGCAGACAATCAATCACCAATATATCGTTATGTAGCACGTTTTGAAAGAACATTTGATTGGAATGATATTTTTTAAGCTCCATCGGCAAGATGGGGCTTTTTTAGTAGGAGGAATACAAAATGGCAGTAGGTTTAAAAAGCAGAATCATCTACAGAGAGAAGACAAAGGAAGATGGCGCAGCCGATTACTGGGCAGGTGAATATAAGCTCTTGATCAGAGCAAAGTCAATTCCGTCACCTTTCGGCACTGTCAACATGGTTGATACATCAACCTTGGAAGATTTGATAGAGACTCAGGAACAGGGAAGAAGAGCAGCTGCATCAATGGAAGTACCAGGTGCATTTGAAAAAAAATATAAGGACGAACTTGTTAAAAACGAGGGAAAGCAAATAGATATCTGCATCCTTTATGGCACAGATGGAAAAGGTTCAGAAGGAATTGTGGCATTTATAGGAACAGAGTCTTTTGCACCAGATGAAGCAACAGAAGATCACCTTACAGGAACCGCAACAATTGCCACTGTAACCGTTCCAAGATGGATTGAGGATAATTATACCGTATCCGTAACAGAAGATGAGAATGGTTATCCAACATCGATTACACTGGCAAAGAAAGAAATGTAACAGCTATATTCGGGAAGCTTATGCTTCCCGTTTTTTGTTTAAAGGAGAATGAATTATGAAATTTATGAATTACGAAATTAAGTTTGGAATCGAAGCAACTACAAAGAGCGGAATTTTAAAGAAGATTAAAGAAATTCAGCAGTCCAGCGATGACGAAGTTCAGCAGTCCAACGGTGATTTTGTTGATGATATCGAAATGATGCTTAATATGGTTCCGGAGTTTTTGCTTGTGGGACTGCAAAAAAGACATAAGGATGAGTTTGGGTATGATTACAACACAAATAAAGGCAAGGAAGAGGCAACAGCAAAGGTATGTGAATTGATTGATGAGTATACCGATCAGGAAGATTCGAGCATCAAAGAGCTGTTTGAAGAGCTGCTAAAAGAGGTAATGCAGAATGGTTTTTTCAAGAAAGAAGTTCTGCAGATGAAAGCGGAGAAAGAAGCGAAAGAGCAAAAAACAGAGTAATAGATCCAATTGATTATTACGATGAAAAGCTGCTTCCGTATTTTTTGTGTGTTACACAACAATACGGCTTTACTGCTGAAAAAATAGGCGATATGTGTCCGTGCGAGTTAAAACCATATGAACTTGCTTATAAGCTGCATCAACAGCAAGTTGATATACAAAACCACATGCTTGGCAGGTATGTAAGAATGTCTATCTTATCAACCCTGGGTAACAGCCAGTGGTTCAAAGGTAAGCATACACCGCCGTTTGAATATCCAGATATGCCTTTCTTGCAACAGGAGGCAAAGAAAAGTGAAAACGGTAATGTGGAATCTAACGAAGAAATCGCAGTGTACGAAATGAGACAAAGAATCAGGCAGCTTGAAAAGCAAGGCTTGCCAGAGAGCCCGATCTAAGGGAGGAGGGATAAAATGAGTGAGGTAAATATTGATTCAATACGGATTGAAGCTAAAACAAATATCAAAGAAGCTATATCTGATATTGAAGCGTTGAAACAATCCCTAACCGGATTGGGCGACAACAAAAGCGGAATTGACCGCTACTCAACATCTGTAAATGGATTAACGCAAAGACTAACGAAGCTGACAGGGATAACCAACAAGACAGGAATTGCAGCAGTTGAGAAATCTGTAAGAGAACTGGCAGAAGCATCTATTAAGCTTAACAACCTACAACTTAACGAAAAGAAGGGTTCAATTTTTTCCGAGGACACATGGAAAAGGGCCATGGATAACGTAGAAAGTGCGATGGAAAATGTAAAAAATACCATCGCACAGAACGTTAAGGAGATTAGACAGCTAGACGGTGTTGAAAAGGCCTTTGATAACTATATCAAAAAAGCTCGAAACATAAAGATCCCGATTGGCGTAAAGAACGATTTAAATACAGACAGGGAATTTGCAAACTTGCGAAGTGTACTTGGCAAGAATTTTTCCACAACAAATAGTGGTACAGATTTTGTAGCGTTCATAGATGATATGAACAAATCAATAAATACCACATTTGATACTACAAAAAACGCAACAGATCTGTTCAAGGACGTAGTAGAACGTTTAAGAGATATACGCAAGGAAGCTGTGATGACATCACAAGATGTCATTAAAAACGGTTTGATTCCAGTACAGGAAATTGAATCCGAACTATCAAAGTTTGCCGCAAAAGACATACCTAACCTCAGTGAGAAGTATGGGCTTACAGAAAACGATGTTTATGGTGGCAAAAAACTATCAGAAAACAATGAAACAGAAAGTGTAAAAGAAGTCGCAAGCGCAATCGGGCAGAAGACCAGAGCATTTGAAAAAGAGCAACAGACTGTAACCGATGTTGTGAACAGTGAAATGAAAGACCTTATCAATCTAAGGTCAACCATCGAATCTGTTACGAATGCTGTAGGAGACGGAAAAGGCCTGGCAGGAGCATTCAAAGGACTTAAAGAACTTGGCTTGGGTGAACTGGCTTCTTTGAAAAACATTGACTTTTCTGGAATTGCAAAGCTGAACATAAAAGCATTACAGGAAACAATAAAACAGACTACCGATATTAAAAACAGTGCAAGCAAAACGATAAGAGAATTGGTACATGATTCTGAATTGAAATATGCACTAGGATCTAGCAGCCCAGAACGCTTAATTGCTAAGACGACTGCAAAAGGAAATGAAATCAATATTCCTACAAAACTAAGCGAAATACAGTCTTTGTATCAAAAGCTAATAAATTACAAAGGCGAGCTTATTAAATCTATTAACGAAACATGGAATAACAACAACAAAAATCTTGATGTAGCTATTGATAAAATTTTAAAATACCGTGAACAGCTTGCACAAACAAGGTCCTCAATCAAACAGGTTGGAGAAGTACTAGAAGCTGTACGTAATGGAGCTGACATTACAAAAGGTGAACAGTGGTTAGCGAAATATAATTCATTTCTAGGGGATACGCAGGAATATAGAACTAAAATTTTGCAAGAATCACTAGAAATGTTACAAACAGAACAAAAAAATTCACCAAAATTAAATTTGATGGAATCACTATCGGATTTAGGCGCTGCAACTGATTCTGTTGAACAAAAGCTATCAGAATTATTTGATATGTTGCAATCACTCCCATCTTCGACAGATAGGGTTGGCTCACAGGCCAGAACTATGATTGTACAATCAGCACAGCAATTAGGAATTGCAACCGAAAGTATAGAAAATGCACTGTCAACATTGCATGGAACCCTCAGGGAATATAGTACCGCAAGTGAAACTTCTGCACCGATAGATGATTTAAACAATCATGTAAATTTGGTTGAGCAAAGCTTGTCTGCATTGGATTCTGCTCTGCAATTAACACAGAATGAGGTTAGAGCATTTGCACAAACTGGTCAATTGTCAGAAACAGCATTGCAAGCATTGTCAAATGCATCACAAACATCTGACATGGTTATCGGCCATATGAACTCTAGCATAAGTGAGCTTACAGGGAACTTAGGTTTTTACAGGCAATCGCTTGAACAAGCTTCGCAAGAACCACCAATATTTAGAGACATGCCAGAGAATATCAACAGGCTGAACCGAAACATGCAAAAATTGCCACTTAGCCTATCCCAGTTAAAATCAGATATAAGTGATTTGGCAGGCATCATGGGTGGATTTGTAGGGAAGGCGATATCTGTTGCAGGTGCAATTGGCAAAATAGGATCTTTTGCAGTGAAAGTAGACAAGCAGATATTGTCGTTTACAAAAAACTTTGCAAAGTTGTCATGGGAGTTTTTAAATTTTGGTTCAGGCAAAAACGCATTATCTGGGTTAAAGAGTCCGTTCAGCCAGTCCTCAGCTAGTCTTGGGGATTTTAACAAAAAATTAAAGCACGGAATTACAACTGTGTTGCGCTACGGTTTTGGAATCAGGTCTTTATATGTGCTATTTAACAAATTACGATCAGGAATCAAGGATGGAATAAACAACCTTGTTGTGTTCAGTGACAGAGCGAACAAAAGTTTGTCGCTATTAACATCTGACATGTCGTATGTTGGAAATAGCGTAGCTGCGGCATTTGAACCAATATTAAATATCGTTGGACCAATTATCGACCAAATTGTTGATTATGCAGTTGCAGGAATCAATGCTGTAGGTGCTTTCATAGCATCAATAACAGGGCAAACATCATACACGGTAGCTGTAAAAAACATCAAAGACTATCGCGACAGTTTAAATGGCACAGCATCTGCAGGAGATGCAGCAAGTGACGCAACTGATAAGTTAAAAGACAAGACCGGTGAGTTAAAGCGTGAGTTAATGGGATTTGATGAAATTGAAAAATTTTCGGAAGATCTCGATAACGCAGCTAACAGCGGTTCAGGAAGTGGAAGCGGAAGTGGTTCTGGAAACGGCTCAGGAACGGAAGATCCTATACTTTTTACAAAAAAGGATATACCAGGAGCAGTATCGAACTTTGCGGATTTAGTGAAAGATGCTTGGGCAAAAGCCGATTTTACTGACGTTGGTAAAATCGTTGGAACAAAACTTCGTGATGCACTTGATTCCATAGATTGGGAGCCGATCAAGGAACAGGCAAATAAGATTGCCAAAGTCACAGGAACATTTATAAATGGCTTCTTTGAGACGGAAGGTCTTGATAAGAGTGTCGGAAGAACACTTGGAGAAGCAGTCAACACAGCTGTAGGTGCAATCAATACTTTTGTCGATACAACTCACTGGACATCACTTGGCGAATTTATGTCAGGCGGACTTAGAAGTGCGATAGCTACTATTGATTGGGATGGTCTTGGAAAGACCATAAATGCCAAATATAAGGCTTTGTGGGGGTTCCTTGATGGATTTGTAGTAGATATGTCTAAAATCAATTTTAGCGGCACTACAGGGTGGCAGGAAGCAGGTAATGCACTTGCAAGTACAATCAATAGCATTTTTGCAGATAGAGACTACACAAAAACTGGACAAACTATTGCAACTGGAATCAACGGAATCACATCTGCGCTAACAACAGGAATAGAAGGAATTGATTTCAATTCGATATCCAGAAATTTTTCAAACGGAATCAACAGCGTATTTTACAAGGTAGATTGGCAAGCAATCGGCACAATGCTATCCGATGGAATGAATACAGCAACTTCATCATTGCTGACTTTCTCGGTAACGGTTGATTGGAAAAGAATAGGCTCAGAACTTGCAAGTTCTGCAAATACTTTTTTGGCAAATACTGATTTTAGCCAAGCAGGAAAAGCACTAGGTCAGGCATTTAAAGGTGCACTATCCGCAATTAACGAATTTGCAGCAACCTTTAATTGGAGATCCCTTGGAGTTGATATCAACAATTTCATCAAAGGAATTAATTGGGGTGGAATTTTAAAAACAAGTGCAAATATAGTTGCCAATACATTTTTTGGATTGTTTGAAACCGCATGGGCTGCTGTTTTTGGTGGACCCGATACAAAGTATACAGCTATCGCAGACAATCTGAACAAAGCACTTTCAAAGCTTAAAATCGAATGGCCAGCAATGGAACAGGAAGAAATTGAGAAATTTGAAAATGTTTCCATAATTGTCGATAAGTTCCTTGAACTGAATGAGAAGCTGAAAAAGAACGGAAGCCTATCCGAGACAGACATGTCACTATTTAAAACCTACTATGACCAAATTGTAGAGTATGCACCGCAAGCCGCAAAACTAATAGGTGAAGTGGGAACAGCTTATGAAGGCACAGATCAGGCTTTAAAAGCATTGATAGCAAGCCAAAAGAATGCGGCTATTGCAGAAGGCTTTAAAACTGCAATGTCAGACGCGGCTAAAGTTATGGCTGATTCAGCTATTGCTCTTAATGGTGCAGTAGATGAACTTGTAAGCAGTGTAATCACAAATAAGGACAGCGTGTTCTCGTACTGGAATCAGTTAATGGGCGGAAATGGCACAATGGCAGAAATGACAAAAACCATGGATAGCCTGTTCAAAAAAATGCGCGAAGGAAAATACGATGTCGATAGCTTGCAAGGATCAGAAGCAATTTTAGCTCATGCGATAGGCTTAACAAGCAACAGTCTGCAAGAGAAAATGCTAAACGTGGATAGGTTAACAACCACTTTGAACAAGTCAGAAACAGAGCTTGACAAAATGAGCGAAGCTTCAACCCGATACTCAGCCGAGATTGATACAGCAAGCATAAAGACAGAATCATTTGGCACCAACCTTGGAAAAATAAAATTCACAGGTGTTTGGAAATCTTTAAAAGATGAATTGAAAAATACGTTAGATGATGTAACAGAAACACTTAAACGTGATGATTTTACGTTAGGAATCAGCAATACCTTAACCGACATGTTCGATAAGGAATTTAAAGTGAATTTAAAGGCAGGATCACTTGATACCAGTGAGCTTACCCAAAAAGACAAGACAATCCAAGGTGCATCAGCAAATATTGTGAGCGCTAAAAATGCACTTCCAGACTATGCAAAAAAACTTGATTTGGTAGCAAATTTGACAAGCAAACAAGATTCAATTGCCGATAGAGTGATCAGTGGACTGACAGGTTGGATGACCGACTTCCAAAATAAGGTTCCAGAAAACAACCGATGGTTTAGCGGACTGACAGGTTGGATGACCGACTTCCAAAATAAGGTTCCAGAAAACAACCGATGGTTTAGCGGACTGACAGGTTGGATGACCGACTTCCAAAATAGAGTTCCAGAGAACAATCGTTGGTTCAGCGGATTAACAGGTTGGATGACAGATTTCCAAAATAGAGTTCCAGAGAACAATCGTTGGTTCAGCGGATTAACAGGTTGGATGACAG
>ENA-ORTU01001013-ORTU01001013.1-human-gut-metagenome-genome-assembly--contig:-NODE-1013-length-30433-cov-19.436500_pt1 | contig 30433 bp, 28 predicted proteins | sample MGYA00241910_ERZ509184 | MGnify/ENA primary metagenome ERZ509184 (study PRJEB26280, sample SAMEA2338847) | human gut metagenome | biome: human gut; feature: human-associated habitat; material: faeces... | reverse complement strand
AATTCTATTTGACTAGTTGTAGGATACATACGAAAACGATAAGATTTATACATAACAATCCCCCTGTTGGTTTAAATATATAATACATTTGTTCGCTAGTCAACTGTTTTCTATTAAATTTTCAAATTTGTATTTTCGAAAAGAAAATTCCTTATATATAAAAAAAAGCAAGTTTTAATAACTTGCCACAACAAATTTCCATCTTTGAAAATGATTGCTAGAAGAAGTCAAACTATAAAGGGCAGTGGATGTTGCACTGGTATAGCCAACTCTAATACTACTAGTATTAAATGGAGAAATAGTATAATATCCATTTCCCAGTGGAGTGATTGTAAGATTTTGATTGTCTGTTGAAAGATCAGAATCATTCAAATAAATCAAAGAAGTATTAGAATCTAATACAATGAAATCCTTCTGAACTTGTGTATTTTGAATATGATAGTAGCTACCATTCTTGTAAACTCTCCACATTTGACTATCTTCACCAGTAAACAACTCTAACGTAACAACATAAGTGTCACCTTCCTGTTTCAAAGTTAAAACCTTATTATCACTCGCCGAAGAGAAAATATAATAATTCCCCTCTGGTAGAGCTCCTGTAGAATCATACTGAAAAGTATTATACCGTATTCCATCACTCGTTTCATATTCATTCTGCTGACCAGTAGACGAAGTGTCTGTACTAACTTTACGTAGCGGGATCCAGCTACTATTATTAGAACTTACAGACAGTTCATGTCCTGTAACTCTGGAAGAAGTACTAGTATAAGAATAATTGTGCCATACAGCAATTTCATCTAAATTCATAGTAGAATCCAATCTATAAGTAACACACTTTTTGCCACTACCATTAATCGTAGCATACGTACCTGAAACATCAGCCTTTCCATCATTAATAATAGAACGTTTATCACTAGCAAGAGTACCACCACTTGTACCAACATAAGTAAGTGTCTGTCTTACCCCGTCTTTGATTGCCTGAATTTCCAACCAATTAGCAACATTAGTTCCACTACTAGAACCAGTAACACAATCACGAATATATTTAACATTATTTAAAGCGGAATTACTTCCCCTTCTAGGAGGATTATTAATATCATTATCAGATACTTTCGTAATCTTAAACTTACCATTACCTGAATTTACTCCTGCAATCATCATACCATTATAAACAACAGGAGTAAACTTTTCTAGTTTCATAGAACCATCAGCATTATATTCTCCTCTATGAACTTCGAATTCCCTCGATGTATCTCCTGTAGAAGACCGAACACCAGCATAACCAGCGATATAAGAAGAACCTCCGCCAGTACTAGTCGATCCATCATATCCTCCACCACCAGTAGAACTAGCATTACCTACTGTCTGCGTTCCCGGACTACTACCTTGACCCGCAATAGCACCACCATTACCGGCAGAACCTCCACCACCAGCTACCATGATGCGAGAATTCTTAGAATCTGTATCATTCCAATCACCAGAAATAAGACGTACATCAGTAGCCCCGCCACCTTTAGTAGTACCACTATTAAAGGTTGTACCTGAAGATTTTCCTTGCTCTCCAACATAAAAATAAAGATAATCATTATCCTCTAAATAAATAATTCCCGAAACATAAGCCCCCTTACCGCCACTAGAACCATAACCAGATGCGCCCCATAATTCTATTTTATACCAGCCACCCTCTGGAGCAATATATTCTCTACCTTGAGCATCCACTTCCCCACCAGTATGGCCACCTTCCGTATTAGTAACACTCAAACGGTTAAGTTCATCTTCCACTTTATCTACAAATGTAACAGTGTTGTGTCGATTAGTACTCAAATTTCCAAATAAAGCCAAAACAACTAATAAAGACATTATCATAAGTCCATACAATAATGTCGAAATAGCAAAACCACGATTATTTAACTTTCTCATATAATCACCTATCTTACGATTATTTTATCACACTCGTCGCAAGATAGCTACCCATTTATCACCATATTTTTTGCTCTTGACAATTTTCAAAGTGGAAGGATAAATAATTTTTTCCAGCTTGTCACTTTCAGCAACAATAATTCCACTAGAGCTCAACAGATGAAAGTCCATAATATCAATAATACTTTTTGCTACAAAATCAGTTTGATAAGGAGGATCAAGAAAAATAATATCAAAAGTAAGACCAGCATCAGAAAGTTCATTTAAAGCCCTTCGATAATCCATACAACAAACAGAAACATCGCAGGCTCCCAAATTACTAATATTATTCTGAATAACACAATAAGCCTTTCGATTTTTATCAACCAAATAAGCATATTTTGCCCCTTGACTTAAAGCTTCTATTCCTAAATTCCCGCTACCAGCAAATAAATCTAAAACAACAGCATCATTAAGCCAAGTCTGAATCATGGCAAATAAACTTTCTTTCACCCTATCCATAGTCGGCCTAGTACCAACAATGTCAAATCCTTGTAAATTACGTCCCTTATATTTTCCACTAATAATTTTCATGCTATCACTCTTTCTTACAATCAAACTCACCACGAAGAATTTTAAATTTCTGATTAATACCAAGGATTAACAAATTAACATTAGTTTCTTGCTCTTTATACGCCAAAAAAGAAGGCGAACTTTCAATCTCCTCTTTTACTTTCTCCGAAGGATATTGTTTATAACTTTCTATTTTAGAAATAAGACTTATATCATTAAAAATATTTTCCTTTTCTTTTAAATATTGAACAACAACATCCTCTCTTGCTATTTCCCTTTTTAATTGTTCTAATTTTTCAATTAACTCTTCCATACTTTTATTTTATCATAAAATCTATTTTAATACATCTATAAATGAAGAAAGCATTTCAATATTTCCTACAAACCTTTCTAATCGATCTGGAACAGTTAATTTAAAATGTCTCTTAGCTACTTTCTCTAATTCTTTTATAGCATCAGGGTTCCTATTTAATTGTTTATACCAAGAAGAGTCAACACTCAAATAAGAATGAATTACAGGATTACTTTTAATTGCATGAATAGTTTTAATATCCATAATCAATCATCAAAATGCTGATATAATGGTCGCGGCTCATAAGCAGCAGCGGAAGCACTTTTGCCAATACCTATATCTTGTAATACCCCTAAAGCCTTCTGAATATTAGTAATACCTTTTTGAACAGAATCCAAATCTATATTCTTAACATGATTTAGCAAATCTTTAAAATTAGTAGAAAGTTCAGAAAGTTCGGTTTCCCTATTGGTAACATTAGAAGAAAAGTAGTCATTCCAAATACTACTGTTTTCTCCATAAATCTCATATAACTCATATAGTCTCTGCCAATTTGTTTTTCCATTCATAACATAATTAGCAAGTTCTGTATGACTTCTAGCAAAAGATTTAAAACTCTCTTTCGACATATTTACCACCACTACAGTATATGAAAAAAAGAAGAAAATTTTCTCCTTTTTTGACTATTCAAATTAATTATCTACTTCAAAAAATCATCTATCGTCATTAAGCGATCATCGATTTCTTTTAAAGAAATTTTTTCTTTTTTAGGAATCGTTTTTTCTTGAACATGTACTTCTTCCATCTCACTTAGAGTAGAAATGCTTTCTTGTTCTACTTCTTCTCTTCTCTGAAGAGTAGCAATTAAGAAACTATCTACCAACTCATGTTTAGATATTTGTCCTCCTGTAGAATATCGATCAAGAATATTTAATTCCGTTAATTTTAAAGTGTCAATTTCTCCGTTCTTAATACCAATATAATTCTTAGAATCAGTAATAAACGTTTTTATTACATGATATGGATTACTCTTAACTTCACGAAGTACTAAAAGACCTCGCCTAGCACGTGTTGAAAGTTCAAATTCAGATAAATGTACACGCTTACCAGTTCCCTTATCAGTAATAATAGAAATATATTCAGCTTCTAGTGGAGAATACTGATTAATAGATACCGCATGGTCATCTTTTAACTTCATTGCTTTAACACCAGCCGCCTTTACTCCAACAATAGGGACTTCCTCTGTTTTAAATGTTAATCCATAACCACTATCAGTTGTAATAAATAGAGTATCTTTTTCTTCAATAAATGCATCAATAACTAAATCATCATCTTTTAATTTCATACAACTAGTTGGTTTAGAATAACGAGAAAGCTTAAAGTCAGCTAACTTACTACGTTTAATCATACCATTTTTTGTAGTAACAACAACATTTTTATCAGTATCAAAAGACGTAACAGGAATAGCACTAACAACAGATTCTTCAGGGGAAGTTTCAATAACATTACTTACATGTTTAGGCATATCTTTCCATTTTAAGTCAGGTAAAATATGTACTGGAATATGTAAATAATTACCATGAGTAGTAAATACAAGTAAAGTATCGATTGTATTCATCTCATAAATTCCTAAAATATAATCATTTTCTTTAATAGTGATATCCTCTGGATTAGATGCAGTATAACTTCTAAAGGATGTACGCTTAACATATCCATCACGAGTAACCATAACAACACAATCTTCTCTAGGAATCATAGCCGTAGTATCAATCTTAATTTCAGTAATTTCTTCTTTAATATCAGTAAGACGTTCTGTAGGATAATCTTTCTTGACATCACGTAAATCTTTTTTCATAACAGACTTCATTACATCTTCACTACCTAAAATTGCTGTAAGACCATTGATAATTTTTTCTAAGTTAGCCATTTCTTCTTCTAAAGCAACAACATCCGTATTCGTTAAACGATAAAGTTGTAAAGTAACAATAGCTTCTGCTTGTTCCATAGTAAATTCAAATTCTTTTACTAAGTTTTCTTTAGCATCACTCTTATTTTTAGATTCACGAATCACACGAATAACTTCATCTAAAATAGAAATGCACTTAATTAAACCTTCAACAATATGATAACGAGCCTTTGCATGAGCTAAATCAAATTCCGTACGACGACGAACAACTTCTCTTTGATGAGCAATAAATGCATCTAAACATCCTGCAAGTCCTAATAACTTAGGTCTTTTATTTACAATTGCTACCATATTGAAATTGTAATTAATTTGCATATCTGTATTTTTTAATAAGTAATTAATAATCAAATCAACATTCGCATTTTTCTTTAAATCAATAACTACTCGAACATCAGCAGCACTCTCATCACGTACTTCTTGAATACCATCGATTTTCTTATCGATACGAATATCATCAATTTTCTTAACCATTAAAGCTTTATTAACTTCAAATGGAATTTCAGTAATAACAATAGATTTACCACTCTTGCTCTCTTCTATAGTATATCTACATTTAACAACAATCTTACCGCGACCAGTTTGATAAGCAGAACGAATTCCGTCAATGCCTTCAATAATACCACCAGTTGGAAAATCAGGTCCTTTAACATATTTCATTAAAGTATCTAAACTACAATTAGGATTATCGATTCTGTGAATTGTTGCATCAATAACCTCACCCAAATTATGAGGTGGAATATTCGTAGCATATCCTGCAGAAATCCCCATAGCACCATAAACTAGAAGAGCTGGAAAACGTGCAGGTAATACTGTGGGTTCCAAGGTTGTATCATCAAAGTTAGGAGCAAATTCTACAGTATCTTTATCAATATCACGAAGCATTTCATTACTAATTTTAGAAAGGCGAGCTTCCGTATAACGATAAGCGGCAGGACTGTCCCCATCAATAGAACCATTATTACCATGCATATCAATATAAGGTAGTCTTGTTTTCCAAGGCTGACTCATACGAACCATGGCATCATAAATAGAAGTATCACCGTGAGGATGATAATTACCAATGACATCTCCAACGGTCTTAGCACTCTTACGATATCCCTTATCATAAGTATTCTTCTCTTTATGCATAGAATATAAAATACGACGTTGAACTGGTTTTAATCCATCTCTAGCATCAGGAATAGCACGTTCTTGAATAATATATTTAGAATAGCTTCCAAATCTCTCACCCATGATATCTTCTAGAGTATAATCAAATATTTTTTCTATTACTTCTTGTGTTTCACTTTTCTTTCTTGGCATAACTTCACCCTCTTCTATATTTTATACTCATCTTCTAAAGTAAACTCAACATTCTCATCAATCCATTCTTTTCTTGGAGCAACTTCATCTCCCATAAGAACAGAAACACGTTTTTCAGCTAATTGTGCATCTTCAATATTAACACGAATCAAAGTACGGCTACCCGGATGCATGGTAGTTTCACCTAACTGATCTGCATTCATTTCACCAAGACCTTTGTATCTTTGAATTTCACATTTTTTTCCCTTTGACTTTTCCTTCATCTCTTCAATCGTATAAGCATACTCCACATTCTTACCAGATTGAACTTTAAATAATGGAGGAAGAGCCACGAAAAGTCTTCCATCTTCAATTAAAGGTTTCATATAACGATAGAAGAAAGTTAATAACAAACACTGAATATGACCACCATCTTCATCAGCATCGCTCATGATAATAACTTTACTATATTCGCAGTCATTAATATCAAAGTTAGAACCATATCCAGCACCAATTGTATAAATCATAGTATTAATTTCTTCATTCTTTAGAATATCATCTTCTTTAGTTTTTTCTGTATTTAAAACCTTACCACGTAATGGAAGAATTGCTTGATAACGTCTATCTCTTGCTTGCTTTGCAGATCCACCTGCAGAGTCTCCCTCGACTAAGAATAATTCTTTTTTAGTTTTATCCTTACTTTGAGCAGGAGCAAGTTTACCTGATAAACTTCTCTCTTCTTTTTTCTTACTTGTTCCCTTACGAGCTTCTTCACGAGCTTTACGTGCAGCTTCTCTTGCAATTTTACTACGTAAACTCTTATTAATAATTTCAGTCGCAATCGCCTTATTTTCTTCTAAGAAAACCCTCATTTGTTCAGTAACAATATTTTCAACCGCAACACGTGCACCAGGAGTACCAAGCTTACCTTTTGTTTGACCTTCAAATTGTAAAATACCTTCAGGAATCTTCAAACTAATAACTGCAGTAAGCCCTTCACGAACATCGCTTCCCTCAAGCGCTTTATCTTTTGTTTTCAAAAAACCATTACTTTTCGCATAATCATTAAAAACACGAGTTAAAGCTGTTTTAAATCCAACTTCATGAGTACCACCATCAATGGTCTTAACATTATTAACAAAACTGACAATTGTTTCGTTATAAGAATCTGTATATTGCATCGCAATATCTACTTCCATCTTATCTTTCATACCAGTAATAGATAAAACCTTATGAAGTGTATTCTTACCTTTATTCATATCTTCAACAAATTCTTCAATACCACGTTCATAGTGAAATTTACTACTTCTTTCATCTTCTTCATCAATAACTTCGATGGTAATTCCTTTCAAAAGAAAAGCGGATTCCTGCATTCTTTCACAGATAGTTGTATAAGAAAAATTAGTAGTTGAAAAGATAATATCATCAGGCATAAAACGAACAGTAGTACCAGTCTTATTTGTTGTTCCAATCTTTTTTAAAGGTACCGCAACATGACCACCATTTTCAAAACGAATATAGTATTCTCCCTTATCATGTTTAATGATTACTTCCATCCATTTAGAAAGTGCATTAACAACACTACTACCTACACCATGAAGCCCACCAGACACTTTATATCCATCACTTTCAAACTTACCACCAGCATGAAGCACCGTAAAAATAACTTCTGGAGTAGACTTACCAGAAGCATGCATACCTGTAGGAATACCACGTCCGTGGTCCTCTATACTAACAGATTTATCACTATGTAAAATAATTTTAATATAGTCACCAAACCCATTAATTGCTTCATCAATAGCATTATCAACAATTTCCCACACTAGATGGTGAAGACCTCTTTTATCAGTAGAGCCTATATACATACCAGGTCTTTTTCTAACTGCTTCAAGTCCCTCCAATATCTTAATCGATGACTCATCATATTTTAATGCCATTTATTATCACTCCTAATATCTAACTGTTACTATTATAACAAAAAAGTAAAGTTTTTCAAAGAAAACTTTACTATATTTGACACAACATCCATCCCACTCCAACAATAACAATTACTTATCACTAACTATAATTTTTTTACTTAGTTTTTACTTTTTCAGAACTAACCTCTTCCTTATTTCCATTCCTATCATAACGATAAGTGATAATTTTATCCTTGTCTTCAACTTGAACTTCATCATCAGCATACACAATTACAGTAGAGTCAACATCAACGCCATAAGGCTCATTATCTCCTTTTTGGATTAATAAACCATAAGAAGAAGAGATTAAACTTCCATAAACACCATTCTCTAAATAATCTCCTTCTTGAAATCTCTGTTCTTCAAAGCTACCACTACCATTACCATTAAATGCATAACAAGTACCAGAAATAAAAGTATCATTTTGTCCCTCTATTTGATTAATACCAATATGACATACGTCATCAGAAATCGGAAAGCCTAACATTAAACTATTATGAATTCTATCATCCATAGTATCTTGTAAAATACCATTCATAATAGCATAATCTGAAACAGTAGAAACATCCGTATGAATATTATCAATATAAACGTTAGTATCACTATCTAATCCTTGCGTATAGGTTTTAGTAGTTAATTTCTTTGGAGCAGTAATTGTCCACTCCGACTCATCATTTAAATCTGCAGAATATTCTACAACTAATTTAAACTCTTCTCCAGGTACATCAATAACTTGTTTTACTCCCTCATTAACATCAAAAACGTCGTAAATAGACTCTACCTCTGTAGCAAGTTCTCTCTCACTACAACCAGTAAGAGCTAACGTCCCTAACACGACAGAAGATGCTAAAACATTTCTTATTTTTTTCCATTCAATTGATTAATTTTATTCATATAAGACTCCTTTTCTTCCTATAATACCATAAATTTACTAATTTTTACCACTATTTAATCTATCAAAAGGTACAACTTTAGCTTTTTTCTTTACAGAATTACGACAAAAAGGATGATTATCTCTTTCCAAGTGCATCTTCTCTACAACAGTAGTTGCTACATCACAACGTAATTGAAAAGGGAGTTTCTCCCAATTTTTAAGTGTATGAAGCATCTCTCTAGGACCGACTTCAGTTTTATTATTTACAGCAGCATAACACATTGCATTATGAATAAAACTACACGCAATATCAAAGTTAGATAACTTACTATTATAAGCAATAATTTCACTTCTATAATCTTTTAACATAATAGAAAAAAATTCTTGCAATGCATCCATATCCCATTCCAATTGACTAATATCACCAAATTGACCTAAATAAGTATCCATAGAAATAATTCCCTGAATTATCTTCTTATAATTTTCAGTAGACTCTATATCAAAGCCAGGCATAGGTGGAAGTTCTTTCTTTTTTTCTTTCAAAAAAGCATCTTCATCCATAATATCAACACTTCGATTCTCAATACCATGACTAATCCATTTTCCAAAAGAAACTTCAGAAGAAATAAACTCATCATAAATCTCTTTTTTTACTTCATCCTTAATAAAATAACAATTATTTAAAATATTTAAAAGATCTTTTCTGTGAAAACCACTTTGACCCTTTCCAGCAAAATAAAAACCTATCTGATTCACAACTTTATCTATAATTTCTTCTCTACAATATCCAGGCATCAAACTTACTATCTTTTCATAATAATTAGCATTAATTAAATATAATAAATCATTAATCTGATCAAAATCATTAGCTTCCAAAGATAGATTAAACTCTTTTTTCATATCTTCCAACTTAGAATAAAAATTAGTAGTTGTTTTTCCTATTATTTTATCCTTTTCATATCTATCTTCTGCCATCATAGCGAACGTCTGTCTTACACTTTTTAATCTCTTTTCTTCCTTTTCCCACCATCTTTCGTTTATCTTTTTAAATCCAAAATAAACTACTGGAGTAGCAACAACAGAAGCCCCACCAATAGCAAGAAAAGAAACGACATCATTCAAAAAAGGAATTCCAAGAATAGTAAATACCCCAAAGCTAAGACCAAAACTACTAATTATCTGCATTATTTTATCATCTTCCATAAGCCACCTCTTAAATTGGCTCTATTGTATTACATAAATAATAAAAAGACAAGAAAAAAGACTAGTTTATTCTAGTCAATATCTTCTAACTTATCATAAGTTTTTTTCGCTGCATTTTTTGCCATTTCCTTCATATTAGACATAGCACTAGGATTCTTTTTCATATACATATATCCAGCAACACCCATACCTCCTAATACAGCAGCCCATAATACTTTATTCATCGTTTTCTTTTCCATGTTTATCACCTCATTTTTATTATGAGACTAAACATTTTATTTTATACCATTTTCTAAAAAATCTTTAATTGTAGTTCTACGAATATCAGACGATGTATTATTAACTGCTTGTCTAAGTGCATTCTTATCACCAATTAAATATAACATTTTCTTACTTCTAGTAATTCCAGTATATACAAGCTTACGATAAAGCATTTTTCTATATCCTTGAACAATTGGCATCACAACAACATCAAATTCACTTCCCTGTGCCTTATGAATTGAAATCGCGTAAGCTAAACGAAATTTATTAAAATTAGCTGCTGTAAAAGCAACTTCATTACCATCAAAATCAATGGTAATTTTTTTAGCCGGTTGAGTAACAATCTGACTAATAATACCAATATCACCATTATAAATATTTTCATCCGGCATATTCGTAAGTTCAATTACTTTATCACCTTCACGAAATATCACATCACCAACAACAAGCTCTTTTTTACTTTTATCTTTTGGATTAAAAATAACTTGTAGTCTTTGATTAATCATATCAATACCACATTTTGTTTTATACATTGGAGCTAAAATTTGAAAATTTTTATAAGATAAGTCTTTAAACGTAGAAGAAACATCCATCAAATTAGAAATAACATCATCATCACTACATTCAATAAAAGTTAAATCTTCCTCCTTATTAAAAACATCATCAACCACTTCACCCTTACGTACATCATAAGCAAGCGTCAAAATATTAGAATCCATACCCTGACGATACAATTCTTTTAATTCAACAACCGGTAATTTTGAACTACTAATTAAATCATGTAATACTTGCCCTGGTCCAACAGATGGTAATTGATAGCTATCTCCTACCATAATCACTTTACAATTAGCAGAAATACCACGTAACAAACTAGCCATAAGTAAAGTATCAACCATACTAGACTCATCAAGAATAACAACTTCAGCTTTACTCTTATGATACTCATTTACTTGAAACTTATTTGTCTCTTTTTGCCATTTTAAAAAACGATGAATCGTACTTGCTGGCATTAAAGTAGCATCACTCATTCTTTTCGCAGCTCTACCTGTAGGAGCAAGTAATTGAACACGTTCCGCTAACTTTTCATAACTAAGTTTATGAACTTCTTTATATAACTCAATAATACCCTTCATAATAGTAGTTTTACCTGTTCCAGGTCCACCAGTAATAATTAAAAAGTTTTTACGAATACTATCTAATATCGCACGTCTTTGCTCTTCATTATAAGAAATACCAAAAACACTTTCCATTTCAGTTAGTTTATCCTCTAAGTTCTTAAAATATTCATCCTCTTTATGAGCTAATAATCGAAATCTCTTTACAATTAAAGTCTCTGCTTCCCACATATCCTTTAAATAATATCTATCTTCCTTATTTACAACCATTAAATCTACAATCAAAGACTCCATAGCTTTCTTATATACTTCATCAGAAATACTGATTAACAGTACTCTAGGTAAATACTGAAAAATTTCATCATAATAAAAATAACTGTGACCATAAGTATTACTAACTTCTTCCATAATATATAAAATTGCGGCTCTCACACGAACAAAAGAATCTTTTGCCATTCCGTTCTTTAAAGCAATACGATCAATCTTTTTAAAATTAAGTTCATAAATACTATATTCCAATTGATAAATATCTTCTTCAATAACTTCTCTCACTCTATCTTTGTAATAATTATAAATAAGCATTGAATCCTTAGTAGAAAAACCTAAATTGGATAAATATAACACTGTCTCATAGCTAGACTCATATTCCTTTAATTTATTATGTAAAGTATCTATATTAGTTTTAGTAATACCCGGAATTAAAATCAAATTATCTGGATTTTCCAAAATAATTTGTAAAGTATCCTTACCAAGTACATCTACAATAGCCTTAGCTTTTTTCTCTCCAATTCCTTTAAATAAACCACTCGTCAAAAACTCAACAATCGCATCTTTCTCCTCTGGCTTACATCTTTCATAACTAGTAACAGAAAACTGCATCCCATATTTAGGATGTTCTACCATTTGACCAAAAAAAAGATAGGTATCCATATCATTTAGTTCATGAAAATACCCAGTAAAAGTAATTGTTTTATCTAGAAAAGGTGTAAGCTCAAGACTATTTGTCTCTCGCACCTTAAAAAGTCCAATATGGTAACCATTACTATTTTGATAAATACTTCTCTGATAATGTCCCTTGATATAGATATCCATACTTTCCTCCTATAAATGATTAATTATTTTTTCTAGCAGTATACCCCTCTTGGTCAGTTTCTTCTTTAGTAGTGTCTTCTATGGAAGCAGTAATTGGTTTTCCTTCCCTACTTAACACTTCTACTCCTGAATTCTCTAAAATAGATTTTTCTTCTTTCTTTTGATTTTCTTCTTCTTTTTCTTTAGAAGACATTAATTTTTGAAACATAAAGTTATCCATAACCTACCTTCTTTCTATTGTTATTGTAACAAAGAAACTTCTCCAATACAATAAGGATAAGAAACACTTTGTATCTTAACTTTAACAAAAGTATTATGAGGAAGAACAGAAGGTATTTCTACATGTAAATAATTATCAGTATGTCCATAACTCTTACCGTCTTTTTCTTCTTCTACTAAAACTTCTACTTCACTTCCTACAAAAGAAGCATAATAAGAGCACTCTAATTCTTTAGATACTAGAAGAAGTCTTCTAGCTCTTTCTTTCTTAACACTAGGCTCTATATGATCAGGGAGTTCCATTGCTTTCGTACCTTTTCTTTCGCTATAAGGAAAAACATGAATTTTAGTAAAACCAACTTTTTTACACGTATCGATAGTCTCTAAAAAATCCTCTTCACTCTCACCAGGAAAACCAACAATAACATCAGTAGTAATTGCCATATTAGGGCGAACTTCCCTAATTTCTTTTATCTTATGAAAGTAATAATCCAAATCATATTTACGATTCATCAAAGATAAAACATGATTACTACCAGCTTGTAAAGGAATATGCATATGATCAACAATAATAGAAGAATCTCTAATAACGTCTAAAACGTCTTTCGTTAATTCTGTAATTTCAATAGAAGAAATACGAAGACGTAAAAGTCCGGGAATTGCTACTACTCTTTTCAATAAAGATGCAAAATTAGTATCAAGATCAACACCATAATTTCCAGTATGAATGCCAGTTAAAACCACTTCTTGATAACCATGATTAACTAAATCTGTAATCTCATCAATGACTTCATCAGGATTCTTACTACGACATTTTCCACGCACAAAAGGAATAATACAATAAGAACAGAAATTCTCACAACCATCTTGAATTTTTACAAAAGCTCTCGTTCTACCAGGAAATTCATTAATATACATATCTTCAAAGTCTCTAGGTAAAGTTGAATATAATCTACGAATTTCTTCTTGTTTTAAAAACCACTCATCAAGTAACTCTATAATTTTAGATTTATCTCTATTACCTAGAATAATATCAAGACCTGGTAACTGAAAATCTTTATTTGCTTCAATAAAACATCCCATAGCAACAACACAAGCGTCCGGATTTTTTCTAATTGCTTTACGAATCATCTTTCTAGATTTAATATCACTCGTATTGGTAACAGTACAAGTATTAATAATATATACATCACAAAAATCATCAAAATCTTTAATCTGATAACCAGCTTCTTTTAATAAATGAATAATATATTCACTTTCATATGTATTTACTTTACAACCTAATGTTAAAATCCCAACTGTACGCAAATTACTCCCTACTTTCTTTAAATCCTTGATACCAGCTATCTAATTTATCAATAGCACTACCAACAGCTTCTTTACCTTTCTCAATCGCTTGACTACCGATTTCTTTTCCTTTTTCTACATATGGTGTATAAGCATCTTGAAAACGATTTTTATCTTCTGTAAAACTGTCTACAACATTATTATACGCTTCTTCGCCAACCTTTTCTTTATATTTAGAAATAATAGTATCTTTCAACTCGCTTGCCTTAGACACAACTGTTGTATAACTCTTTTTAGCAGTAGATTTAATGTCCTCTTTATAATTAGGAAACTTACTTTCTATAGTACTATCAATTTTTTCATAAAGAGTAAGAACACTTTCTTTTGCACTATCCGTAAGTTCTTGGAAAGTAACACCTTTAATACTACCACCATAAAAAATAAAATCTGTAAGTGTAATAAAAGTATCTTCTAGCTTTTCTTTGACACTTTTAGAGTTTTGTTGTCCCTGAGATAAAGTTTCTACTTCTTGTTCTACCTCACTAATATAAGAAACTACTTCTTCTTCATTATTAGCTTTTGCTGTATCAGTAAATAATGTTTTACTAGAATCATCACTACCAGTATTATCTGTAGAGTTGCTTTTTTCTTTACTCTTTTCTTTCTCAACAACCTCTTTAGTTTCTGTATCTTTCTTACTATTCTTTTTGCTAGTATCATTCCCAGTAGGCCATATTAAAATAACTAGTAAAACAATGATAATAATTAAACAAATCAAAATCGCAATATCTAATGGATGTTTTTTCATAGACAACACCTCTTTACGTGTACAAATTATATCATATTTATCCAAGTTTTACAACAGCAAAAAAGCTCCCAGAGGAGCTTAATCTAAGTTTTTCTGTAACTCTTTCAATGTCATTAAAAACTCATTTGTTTTTCTAATTTCTTCATCAAGTTTTTCATAATTAGCTGTATTTTCAAGTTCAATATCAGAACTATTATTAACCGCAGGCTTTTCAATACCAAAGACTGGTGAAATAACCGGACTACTCTTAAACTTCTTATGTTCTTGATAAACTGGTTTTTCTTCTACCTTTGTAGTATCTACAGTAGAAATAGATACAGTTTGAAAATCATCAAGAACCATTTGTTTAGGTTCAGAAATAGACTCTTCAACAGCAACAATACTTGGTTCTACTTCTACAGATTTCGCATCAGTCTGGACTGTTTTCATTCTCTCCTCTAAATCTTGTAAACTAATAGGCTCGTTACCCTCATCTTCAAGTTTTTCTAACTCTCCACTTTCATATAAAGCTTTATTTCTACTCATTAATTCATCTAAACTTATAATTGCATTTTGTTCTTGTTCTTCTTCAAAAGCAGTTAAATCAATATTCTTAACTTCTTCTTCAGCCTTTTCTAAAGTCTCTGTAAGTCTCATTAATTCAGCTTGTGCTTCACTTGGATCTGGTTCAATACTAGTATATTGTAATTCTTCTTCAACTTTAGGAAGATCAGTAGATTCTTCTGAAATAATCTCAGTAGCATCAACTTGTACAGGTTGTTCTTCAATAGAAAGACGCTCTACTTCAGGCATAACTGCTACTTCTTCAGCTTGACTAACATTAAAAATTTCCAAAACTGGTTCTGATTCTTTAACCTCTAAAACAACCGGCTCTTCCACTTTCATTTCTCCAGTAATAGGCATTAAAACTGGTTCTTCTGAAACATTTTCAACCTTTTCATCTAAAGAATCTGTAGAACTTTCTAACACAATCTTCTGCAACTCACGTGTATTCTGTCTTTGTTTTCTCTTCATTGCAGTTTTATCTAAAATATAAATTATAAAATATAAAACGGATGCAATCCCCACCAGTACATATACCAATATCATTTCCTCTGTTGTTAAAAATTCGATTAATCCGCTCATTATTTCCACCTCTAAAATTAGTCTACCATACTCTATAAATAAGAACAAAGACATAATTTTTATTTTTTTTATTTTTCCTATTTTTTGACAAATTACATTGACATATTTTTACAATTGTTCGATTGACAAAAAATTGACAAATAAAGTAACTACATCTTTCATATTAATGATACCACAAAATGAATTTTTTTAAAGCCTTTTTTTACATTTAATAGAAATTATTTTTTATCATATATTTTAGTATGAAAGAAAAATTTATGAAATCTGTAATTATATTATTAATAGGTGGACTATTAACAAAATTACTAGGAATGCTAATAAAAATAATCATGAGTAGACTAATAGGAACCGAAGGGCTAGGACTATATATGATGGTACTCCCTACATTTTCCTTATTTATTGGAATTGGTCAATTTGGACTACCAACTGCACTATCAAAACTAGTAGCAGAAAAAAGAAAAAATAATATTAGACTATTTTTTTCTATCCTCCCCATTGCCGCTTTCGTAAATATACTACTGATAATCACAATCATCACAATAGCGCCTATTCTATCTACACAACTACTTCACGATCCTAGATGTTACCTTCCCATTTTAGCAATCGCCGTAGTAATTCCCTTTACCAGCTTATCAAGTATTTGTAGAAGTTATTTTTTCGGAAAAGAAAAAATGACTCCTCACGTAATTTCAAACCTAATAGAGGATATTGTAAGATTAACTTTAATGATAATAGGAATACCCTATTTTTTACCTAAAGGATTAGAATATGCAGTATGTTATATTATATTATCCAATGTAATCAGTGAACTTGCTTCCATTTTAATATTAATTCTATTTTTGCCTAAAAAATTGCAAATAAAAAAGGAAGATTTAAAACCCAAAAAAGATTATATGAAAGAATCTTTATCTATAGGAATACCAAATACTACTGGTAGATTATTAGGAAGTATTGGATATTTTTTAGAACCAATTCTTTTGACATCAACCCTAATAGCCATGGGCTATTCATCAAAATATATTACCATAGAATATGGAATATTATCTGGATATGTAATGCCTTTACTATTACTACCATCTTTTTTTACAATGGCAATCTCTCAAGCTTTACTCCCAATAGTTTCTAGAGAATACTCAAGAGGAAATTATGAATCAGTAAAAAGAAAGATAAAGCAAGCAATCACTTATTCTTTACTAATAGGAGTACCTGTCACTATCTTCTTTATTATAACGCCAGAATTTCCACTAAAACTAATTTATCACACAACAGAAGGAATAGCATACATGAGATTTTTAGCACCTATTTGCCTATTTCAATATATCCAGTCTCCTCTTTCTTCCGCACTAGATGCCATGGGAAAAAGTCATGATGCCATGGTTGCAACAGCAATAGGAGTAATCATAAGATCAACACTATTAGTAATACTATCCTTATTAAAAATAGGATTATGGGGACTAATTATCGCAATTTCTATCAATGTTTTAGCAGTAACTTTCTACTCATTAAAAAAAGTAAGACAACATCTTACTATTTAGTTTTATTTGAATGATTATTTTTGCACTTAGAAAGAACACGAACCGAAGAAAGGCTCTGATCATAAAAAGTAATATTACCCTGAGTAGTACCACTCAACTTTTCAAATAATTCTATATCAGAGATTCCCAGATCCTCTGTTAGTACATCTACCAAGGAAGGATTCTCCGACAAGTTAGCAAGAATTTCATGAGAATAAGCCAACTTAGTCTGTTCCAAATTTCTTAATCCCTGTGCATTCTTTATTTGTTTAGTAAAATTATCCATTATTTTTTATCCCCCTTACCATCTCTCTTACCTGCTTTTAATTCTGATAAAATTTCATCTCGAATACCCTCATGTTCCATAATCAACAATTCTCTCTCATGAGAATCTTGAATTTTTTCTTTCAAAGCTTGAAATTCATCATTCCTATTACGACTACGATAAATCAAATCTTTCTGATCTAAAGAAGAATTATCATCCTTCTTCATTCTTGTCTGCATAACATAAACCATACCACCATCTAACACCCGGTAAACCAATCTAACTTTAAATTCTTTAATTTCATATAGCCCAAATAACTTTTTATTATTAGTTAACTGTCTTACCTTTTCAGTATTAGACCCAAAATCTCCAAACTCTAAAGTATCTAAAGTGTCTAATACTTTATCATAATATTCATTAGGAATTTCTTTCAAATCTTTTTGTAAAAATGTAGAACCAAAAGAAGTTTTAGCAAAAATCAAATGACGTTTAGAACAAGCAGCCTGACTTTCTAAACTATCTTCACTCACTTGTTTCTTTACTGATTCTACTCTATGTTTACAAATATCAATCTTTTTCTTTAATAGTTCCACTTCTTCCAAAACATCAGGATCATTTCCTAAGCTTTGAAACTCCTTGCATTCAGCTACAAGCTTAGATATCAATCCTTCCATTAAAGGAAAAAAACTTTGAAACTCAGGAGCTGGTAAAGCATCCATAATATCTTTTTCATCCTGCAATAAAAGAATAGATTCATAAAAAGCGTTTCTCAACTGCTCTAACTTATCATCAGTCATAAAATCCCTCCCACTACCTCAAATTATAATATAAATTTACTATTTTGGCAAAAAAATCTTTTTTCTTTTATTTTTCACGCAAATTACACATTATTTAGTATAATATTACTACAGGGAGGGATTTCAAATGAAAATATTAGTTGTAGAGGACGAAACTATGATTCGTGAAGTCATCAAAGAATATTGTGCTGCTAATCATTTTACTACCGATGAAGCAGCGAGCGGAAAAGAAGCTTTAAAAAAATTAGAACACAATACTTATGATTTACTGGTATTAGATATTATGATGCCAGAAATGGACGGTTATACTTTGCTAGAAGAACTTCCTAAAGAAAAGAAAATCCCTACTCTTGTACTATCAGCAAGAGGAGAAGAAATAGATAAACTTCGTGGATTTGAATTAGGAATTGACGACTATTTAACGAAACCATTCTCACCAAAGGAGTTAATAGCTCGTATCAAAGCAATATATAATCGAACAAACCAAAATTTACCCAATATATATAAACTCAATACTCTCGAACTTAACTTTTCTGCTCACACTTTAAAAATAGATAACAAACTAATAAATATTACTCCGAAAGAATTTGAAATCCTTACCTATTTAATTAAAAATAAAGAAATTGCCATATCTAGAGAACAATTATTGTCAAAACTCTGGGGCTACGACTTCTTCGGAGATGATCGTACAGTAGATACACACATCAAAATGCTTCGTAACAATCTAGGAAATTATAGAAACCATATTGTTACAGTAAGAGGCACCGGATATAAATTTGTAGAAGCTGATGAAAAAGAATAGTCTACATATAAAGATATGGCAATACTTTTTAATATTTTCACTACTAATATTGGGATTCCTATGGGCATTCCAAGTTCTTTTTTTAAATCAATTTTATCGAATGAGTAAAACAAAAGATATCGCAGAGGTTGCGAATACACTGATTAAATATAAAAACAATGAAAATGTTGCGGATATTATTGATCAACAAGCTATGGATAAAAGCGTTTGTATCGAAGTAGTAAATGAAAAAATAAATACAGTATACACTTCTATGTATTTTGGAAAAGGTTGCATTTCTAGCAAAGAGCAAACTTTAAAATATAAAAATGATTTCATAAAAAGTAATAAAGTAAGACAAACTTATGAACTAATTAATCCAATGTATGATAACAGAACTCTAGTACAAGCAATCAAATTAGATTCTGAAAACTATGCCTTCATCAATACCTCTATGGATCCTATTGATGGAACCGTAGATATTCTACAAACACAATTAATATATGTAACAATTATTGTTTTAATATTATCATTCATCATTGCATATTTTATTTCAAGACACATTTCTGAACCAATTGTTGCCATAAATAAAACCGCAAAAGGATTAGCAGAAGGAAAATTCGACGTATCCTTTCATACGGAAGAAGACATTTTAGAATTAAATGAACTTGCATCCACTTTAAATTATGCAAAAGATGAATTAGAAAAAACAGACGAATTAAGGCAAGATTTAATGGCCAACGTCTCTCACGATTTAAAAACCCCATTAACAATGATTAAAGCCTATGCTGAAATGAGCAGAGATCTTCACGCGAAAGATAAAAAGAAACAAAAAGAAGATATGGATATTATTATAAGTGAAGTTGACCGTTTAACAATATTAGTAAATGATATATTAGAATTATCTAAAATGCAATCAAATATCAATGAATTACAAAAAGAAGAATTCGACTTAATAGAGTTAACAAAAGAAATAACCCATCGCTATAAAGTACTACAAGAAACAGAAAATTATAAGTTTAAATTTAATCATAACGAAAAAGAAATTATAATTAATGCAGATAAAAAGAAAATAGAACAAGTTATATATAATCTCATCAATAATGCAATTAACTATACAGGAGAAGATAATACTGTCTTTATAAATATAGTAAAAGAGGAAAATGACATCCTAGTAGAAATAAAAGATACTGGTAAAGGGATCAAAGAAGAAGACTTACCTTATATCTGGGATAAATATTATAAAAATAAAAAGAAACATAAACGAAACTTAGTTGGTACTGGTCTAGGATTATCTATTGTAAAAAATGCTCTTCAACTACATAACTATGACTTTGGAGTTACCTCAGAGAAAAACAAAGGATCTTGTTTCTATTTTAAAATCCCAATAATAAAAGAAACAAAAAAAAGCTCAGCTGAGTAAATATACTCTAGCTGAGCTTTTTATATACGAAATGACAACCAAAGAAAAATAGTATATAATAACATAGAAATGGAGGAAATCAAAATGTGGAGAATTGGAAAAAAAGTTTTTATAACCAATATCAAAGAGTATAACAAAATAAAAGATAAAATTGCCTTTATTTGTTATGGCAACTTAAATTATAAAGAACTAATTTATAGATTTAAACCTGGAGAATGGTTAAAAGTAAAAAATCCTAAAATATATATATTAAATAAAAACATTCCCACTACCATAATCAAAGAAGAACAGAAGAAAAAAATAATAAAACAATACTACTGTTAACAGATGACATCAGAGATGATATAAATATAAATGAAAAATTTAGAGTTATATATAATGAACCAGATGATAAAATCACCAGCATATATAGTCGAGTTGAAAGAGTTTTGAAAATTAAAATCATACCCACCTGTTTTGAAATAAATAACAAAACAAACAAAAAATTGAAAAAAGATATGATAAAAGCTCTAAACAATATTAAAGATATCTGTATCAAAAACGATTACCAAAAAAGTATGTACTATATCTTTACACACTATTATGCAGATTCTAAAGAGTACCAAATAGATACAGGATATAACATCGACATATTAGAAACCTCTTTTAATACAATAGAAGGATTAACAAAAAAAATAAATAATACATATAATTGTCAAATAGAAAATTCAATGCTATCTCCAATGAACATAAAAAACAAAAACGATATTTTCTTAAAAGTATTCATTCCTCAAATTAACGAAGAAGACCTATCCAAAGAAGATAAAGACTTCATAAACAATGAAATAACAACAGTAGAAAACAGTCTAGGTAAATTCATTACGATGTACAAAATAAAAGATAGGAATCAAATAGATGATTTAAATCTATTCGTTACACCATTTGAACAATTTTATATTGTTTTTGAAAAATGTACATTAATAATAACAATAGGTGAAATTGATTAATAAAAACGAAAAAAGCCAGCTAAATAGCTGAGTTTTTTTTAGTAATTAATAAAACTACAACTCACCATTTAACATAGCCTCATCCAAATCATCTAACAAATTAACTAATCCATCAGCAAACGCTTTATTCTCCATAAATTCTACACTAGTAGATGAATATAAAGACATAAAAGCGGTCTTTTCAAGAATAGGAATCAAAAATATTTGATCACTAACAGTAACACGCAACACCATTTCGTAGCAACTATTTTTGTTTGCAGTAAGTCTTCCTCTCCTATTACTCTTTTTCTCCCTTACCACCATATCATCCAATAATAGCTCATAATTTTTAATGTCGGAAATATTATATTTATAGTGAAACTCTTTCGTATGAAATACGATTTCATGATTTTGACCAATACTAATACCAGAACCAATATTATTGAGATAGAAAACAGTAGGAACAGTACCACAAAAAATCCCCAATTTCTTCTGTATTAACTCCTCACGATAATTTGCATCTTGAAATAATTTAACAAAATCCAAAAGAACTTCATTAATACCATTAACATTAAAAAGCATATTACCAAGCAGTAAAGTTTTGGACAACATTCCATTTTTAATAACATCAATAGTCAAATTCTGATAATGATATTTCAAATATCCCTCTTTATTAATAAGCCATAAATACTTAGTCGTGGCAACAAAATAAAATTTCAAAGCAGTCTTACACTCTGTCGTATAAAGACAAGCCAATGGGACTTCATCAATTGGAATAATCCCTCGAACAACCACTGCATCCCCTTCATTTAAATCGGGACACATATTCATAAGAGGCTTATAACTAATCGTTAATTTCTTCCTATCAACCGGAGTATAAGGATAAAACTTAGGAAGAAGAAACACTTTACCTAGTAATTCTTGATATCTAGTCTCCTCTTCTTGCATCTGCTTATACTTATCCTGAACACCACGAAAAAACTGTTTAAACATATGCCTCACCTCAGACAAAACTTACGTTCTTTATCTTTAACATAATACCATATTTAAATACCTTTGTAAATTTGAAACTAATTATAAATATATAATTCATGTTGTGCCCTAGTACAAGCCACATACAATAAATTACGTTCATTACTCTTATAAGAATTTTCTCTATCATTATATAAAATTACACTATCAAACTCTAATCCTTTCGCTAAATATGCAGGAACCAAGATTAAATCTCTTTTAATTTTTTTAGTATCTAGTTTTACATAAGAAACAGATACATCGTCTTTAATAAGATTAAAAATCTTTTCTGCCTCTCTATCATCTTTGGTTATAATCGCAACACTAGAATAACTATTTTTTAAAGCATTGATATCTAAAACTAATTGTTCTTTTAAATTATTCAAATGTCTTCTAAAAACAACAGGTTTATGATTATCTCTACGAATTGCATTAACATGATTCAGATTTAATATCTTATTTGTATATTCAATAATTTCCGGGGAAGAACGATAAGTTTTTAAGAGTTCCAAATACTTACTTTCATTCTTAAATATAGGTTTTAATTCCTCTAATGAATCATAATGATAATAAGGATTAATATTTTGATTAACATCCCCTAAAATCGTAAAATCAGCTCTCGCAAAAATCTTGGAAATAATGATATATTGTAACTTATTATAATCCTGTGCTTCATCAATAACTACTTGCTTAATTTGTTGCTCATAAGGAAACCCATCTAACACTCCTTTAATATAAGCAAATAATAACGCATCCTCATAATATAAATTTTTTCTCTTAATAAATTTATCTATTTCTGCTTCTGTTAACGTTACCTTACAATAAGAACTAAGATAAAAACCACGATAAATTTCTTTAAAATCACGCTTAAAATTAGCATGCTCTTTTAACAATTTACGAAAAGTACCATTCTTCTTGCCACTACCACGATAAAAGTTAGAAGACAACCTTTTAGCAATTTCATCTACTCTTTCAAATAAAGGTAATCTATCATACTTATAATGAAGTAAATGATTAATTTCATCTTTATCTACATAATGGATTTCATCTTCATAAAAAGATTCTACAAACTCAGCATGTTCTATATAGTCTTTCAAATACAAATCCAAATCCTCTATAACCTCATCACTTTGCTTATATTTTATTAAGTCAACATTAGGCACTTGATAAGTATAATATCTCGCAACAAAATCAGTAAAAGCTTCTACTTCTTTATATTCGGTAATACTATAAGACAAATAATCATTAAAAGTGGTTTGAAGTGTATTATCTTCTCCTAAAGATGGTAATACATCAGAAATATATTCTGTAAAAATAGGATTAGGAGAAAATATTAAGATATGATTACTAGTTAAATTTTCCAAACGATATAACAAAAATGCAATTCGGTGTAAAGCAACAGTAGTTTTACCACTACCTGCAATTCCTTGAACAATTAGATTATAATCTTCCAAATTACGAATCACTTGATTTTGTTCTTGTTGAATCGTATTAACTACATTTTTCATCTTATCACTAGACTCATGAGCCAACACTTCCTGTAACACCTCATCATCAATATTTAAAGAATTATCAAAAACACCAACTAATTGACAATTTTCTATTTTATATTGCCTTTTTCTTTTTAACTCGCCAAAATACTCCCCTCCAGGAGCAACATACGAACATGGGCCAACTTCATAATCATAGAACAAACTACAAATAGGACTACGCCAATCATATAAAATATTATTAAAATCATCATCCTTTAAATATGTAAGAGAAATATAAATATTCCAAATCTTACCATAATCATCTTTAAAAACAATAGAAGCAAAATAAGGCTTATTTTTAATCTGACATAATTTCTTAAAATAACGTTGCTTCTGTAATACTCTTTCTGCTTCTTGCTCAGTCGCAGCCATAGCTTGTCGCATTTCACCAGCATCAAAACTACTAGAATTCTCCCACATCATCTTTTTAAATTCAGTAAAGTCTTCCTCGTCTTGATATACATCTTTTCCTAATTCATTTAAAGTATCACCAAGCAGTTTTTGAACTTTAGATAAAATTTTTTCTTCTTTCAAATACTCATCTTTAGAAATTCCCATACTACCTCCTATTTATTCTTTAAAAACTAAGAAACGCCAAAAAACTACATAATCTATGCAGTCCCCCACCATCATATGTAATTTTTAAGCAAACGTCTATTTGACTATATCATATTCGATATCTAGATACAAGTGCTATTTTAAATTTTGATTCAAAACTTCAACAAATTCATCTTGAATCTCCCTAAGTCTTTCTTCTGATTTAGCTTCAAACCTAGCAGTAATATTAGGTCCAGTATTACTAGCACGAACTAGTGCCCAAGAATCATCAAACAACACTTTAACGCCATCAATATCTAAATAAGAATATCCACGTACTTTAGCATATTCACCAATTTTGTCTACAACACCAAACTTAATATCATCGCTAGCAGTAAACTTTATCTCCGGGGTAGAATAGTATACAGGGATTCCTTCTGCAAGCTCATCCACGGATTTATCAGTATGAGATAACATTTCTACCATACGAAGCCCTGCATAAAGTCCAGAATCAAATCCAGGCCATCTATCTCTAAAGTAAACATGCCCAGATAACTCTCCACCAAAAGGCAAATCCAAATCTCTAACAGCTGCTTTAGTATAAGAATTACCTGTACGATAACATACTCCCTTACCTCCTAGTCTTTCTATTTCATCTTCAAGAGCTTTTGAACATTTCACATCATATAAAAACTCTTTTTTTGATACTTTAGAAATAATATCACGAATTACTAAAATCATATAATAATCCGTTGGCAAAAATCTTCCGGAATTAGTAACTAATCCCATACGATCACCATCGCCATCAAATCCAAGTCCAACATCAGCACCCACTTCTAAAACTTTTTGCTTCAACTCTGAAAGATTATCTTCAACACAAGGATCTGGATGATGATTTGGAAAATGTCCATCACTTTCACCATTAATAACAACTAAATCAATAGGAAACATTTCATATAACTTTTGAGCAATCACACTAGTAGTTCCATTTCCCGGATCAATAACAACTTTAACTCTTCTTGGACCAAAATCAAGACTCTTTTTAAATAATTCTAAATACTCTTCCTCTATACTATAAGTAGATAACTTTCCTTCTCCCTTTTGAAAATTACCACGTAAAATATAAGCTAAAAAGTCTTGAATTTCTTGTCCTTTACAATTACCACTTTCGTCGAAAGCAAACTTAAAGCCATTATCATCCTTAGGATTATGAGAAGCAGTAACCATGACACCACTATAAGTCTCTAATTTAATACATGCATAATAATACATTGGTGTTGTACAAAGACCAAGAGATATAATATCTACACCAGTAGATAAAATTCCCTGAATTAAAGCATCATATAGTGCTGGACTACTTAAACGATTATCATGACCAACAACACAAGTAGTCTTTCCAGCCTCACGAATATAACTACCAAAACCAAGTCCAATAGTATAGGCAGTATCTTCATCTATCTCAGTAGGATAAATACCTCTTATATCATAACCTCTAAATATATTTTTATTAATATTTTCTTTATACTTCATATTATTCCTCCTAATATAATAGTAACATAATAAAGCTATTTTTTCAAATGAAAAACACAAGATTTCACTCTTGTATCTCAAAGTATTCATCAGACATAGGAACATAATCTCCGGTTCTAACAATTTTAAAATCATAGGAATCTAAAATATTTTTCTGCGTAGTAATAGATAAAGTCCCAGAAGTTCCGGGAACAATCGAAGAAATAAAGGCTTCTTCTTTAGAAACAATTTCACCTTTTTTATTTAAAAATTGAACTTCAAAAGTTCTAGCAGAATATTCATTTGAAGAAGTATTAGTCAAATTACATGTAAAAGAATACCATTCTTTATCTATTCTAACTAAGCGAGAATTCGTAATTTGAAGAACTTCATATACTCTATCTTCAGATAATTTTAAACTTGTATTAATAGTATAATATGAATTTCCTGTTGCATCTCGTATCTGGTTTTCTTCTAAACTACGATCAATATAATTCTCATCGACAATAGATTCAGAAGAGCTTTTAGTATTTTTATTAATATTTTCATACTTCATATTATTCTTCCTAATAATTAATTACTACAACATAAATATATTTACAAACAAAAAAGAAAGTATAAAACACTTTCATAAAAACAACAACTTAAAATAATTAGACATCATCAGTATTATAAATACGATACTTATTCTTTTCTAATTTAACAATAATATACTCGTCATCTAATATAACCTTTTGATATAACGGCTCAATAACTTCTTTTCCATACATATCTATTACACCAAATTTTTTATTTTGCTCTACAACTAATAAACCCGAATCTGTATTAGACGAATCGATAAAATCATATGATTTAGAAATAATCTTCTCATTAGACAAATTATATAAAGAAAACTTATAATTACTATCAGTAATAATATAAATATTCCTTTTAAGAAATGAAATATCCTTATATTGAAAAGGAATAATAACTCTATTATTAGTATCAATAGCACCATAATTAGTACCATTATTAACAATAGAAATGCCATCTACATTGAAATTAGTAGTACCATCTTTATATGAATACGGAATAACCAAATTTTCACTAGCATCTACAAAACCAGCATTTAATTGATTATCATATACCAAAGCTAAATTGGAATTAAAAGTACCAAACCAAACATAGTCTCCATCAATATTCTTTATCTGATTAGAAGATAAATCATAAATCAAGACTGGACCAAAATCATCTAAAAATACAATTTGGTTATTTGCAAACTCTTCTGGATATAAATTTTCTGTACCAATTAATTCCTTTAACGAATCAGTTTTATACTGATAAAAATAGTTCTTCTTAATATTTTGTACATCGGTAACAGTAATAACATAGTTCTCATTATCAGACGATTTAAAATATTGAATATTCAATAAATCCTTAAGCAAAATTTCATTTGATTCAGCATCATACAAAGTTGTACCTAAAGAATCAGTTAAAAGAAATAATGATGTATCATCAATTCTTAGAACTTCATCAAATACTCCATCAATTTGCTTCTCATTTTTATAATTAATGATATAATACCCTGAATTATCAAATACAGTAATATGCTCTTTATTATAAATATTTATAAAATCAAAATTAGCATTCAAAAGAACTTTACCAGAAGAATCGATAAGACCAAACTTTTCTTTTTTAGTATAAGGAGCAACACCATCCACATATTGAAGAGAAGAAAGGTCAAGACCTTCTTCACCTTTCATTTGTGAAATTACTGGATAATCTAATAAAACTTGTTTTTTTTCTAAATCATAATAACCATATTTATCACCATCAGACACTGCCAACATGTTTTCACTAACGATACCAATATATGGATAGAATATATCTTTCGAAAAATCCAAGGAAAAATATATACCACAAAGTATCAACAGAAAACTCAACAAAAACAGAATCAATACAACTTTCTTCATAAGTTTCAGCCCCTTTTATTTACTAACTTTAAATAAATCTACCATATATGGGGTAGTTTGAAATCTCCATTTATCAGAACCACCCGATTTAACGATAACACGGTAAGAGCCAGCCGACCATGTAGAACCACTAACATCCACAGTAGTATTAAACGAACAGAAGTCAGCTCCAAGCCCAGCATATCCTTGACTACCAATATTAAAAGAACATAAATTTTTCTTACACGTATTTCCACTAGTAGCAATACAAACAGTACGATTAGGATCAGAAGCATTCCATGTGACATAGGTAGCATTATTACGCAAATGACCTTTAACAGTCACTTTAGTACCATTAACACTAACACTGGAAATAACCAAAGCATTATATGCGCCACCAACACACTGATCACGAGAAGGCTTTAATTGATCCTCTGGACAAATATAATAACTAGAATGAAGGACAGAAACAGAAACACAAGAATGCGTATTACATGCAGGTCCTCCTGTTGAAGTATCTTTACTAGAACACCGCTGATCATTATAGTTTGAATAAGCTAATCGATTATAAGTACCACCATCACAGCTTTTAGAACAAGTAGTACCATTTTTATACCAAACACTACTACAACAGTCCATAGTATTACATGATTGAGTTAGATCAGTAGTTACTAAATCACATGTATTAGTTCTACTCTGTGAACCAGTTCCACAAAGCTTACTACAACTACTCCAATCACTATACTTATCTTCTCCATCTTTTGTATTCCCTAAGGAAACAACAGAGGAACGATTACCTACATTATCTTCAGCTACTGCCCAAGCATAATAACTTGTACCACAACTTCTAGTAAAGGTTTTTGATGTCGTAAATCGCGAATCGTTTTTATCTGGTGTACTACTACTATTTGTTACCAAATATAAGTAACGTTTAAATCCAGAATGACTATCAGTAGATCCTGATACTTCTGTCTTAATACTTGCACTTTTATTACTTCCACTTACAGTTCCTATAGCCCCACCTTTAGGATTAGTAGGGTTTGTCTTATCCAAATAAACATTTACTTTACATGTATTACTGTTATCAGCATTATCTTTAATAGTAAACGTATATGTAACCGTAGTAGAAGTAAATTTTTTGCTATATGGATTTTCTGTACATCCACTTGCATCATCACTACAATACTGATGAATTGTAAAATCATCCTTAGTCCAAGTAGTCTTACCATCGTTACTTCCACAAGTTGGTTTTACATTATCTATCTTATATAATCCAGCAGTAGCATCACTTACTGTTTGATTACCTAAAGCATCTTGAATTCCATTAGTAGAAGAAGAAATCCATTGCCTTACCACTAACTTATATTGGCCTGATGCCGTTGGTATATTCTTAGTTGGTATCTGATAAGAAACAGATTTTACTCCCTTCTTATTCTTATAACTATAAGTATAATCTTTACTTACTTTTGTTCCAGAAGAATTTGTCCAATAATACAAAATACCAATGTTCTTATTTAATGTATATGCATCTGTAATTTTAATCTTTATTTTTAAATTCTTTGTTTGTACCCAATCATGTTCACTAGGCGTAATATTTACTGTAGGTCCAGCTTTATCTGGTTCGTTAGTACAAGGCTCTGTTGGAACCTCTTTTCTCTCATAGACAACTTTCTTACTATCCCGACATACTAAAGACGTAGAATATAAAAAGTTATCATTAACCTTTCTAACTTCTACATAAGTTTCATCATTTCGACTACAAGTAACATCAGAACTTCCAAAATCTTTAATTAAGTTATGTTCCTTCAAATCTGAATAGTCAACAGTAACACATCCAGAAGAATTACTACCAAATAAGTCTTTAGCTTGACTATCCATATAAAGTTTCGCTGCACTTTCTATAGAGCTATAATAAGCATCATACTTCTTATCCTTATTAGCACTTTGAAGTCTAGATATTTGTGGCAATGCCAATATTAAAATAATCCCCATAATAGCAATAACAACAATCAACTCAATTAGAGTAAATGCTTGATTATTTCTATCATTTTTACGTTTTTTCATACACTAACACCCTACCCTATCATACTATTATAGTATATCATGAAAAAGTGACAAATCAATGAAAAAGTAAATTTTTCACATAAAAAGAAGAATCAATCGATTATAATACCTTTAAAGTTCACACTAAATAAAAAGAACCAAAATATGGTAA
>ENA-ORTU01001000-ORTU01001000.1-human-gut-metagenome-genome-assembly--contig:-NODE-1000-length-30658-cov-9.918439_pt1 | contig 30658 bp, 18 predicted proteins | sample MGYA00241910_ERZ509184 | MGnify/ENA primary metagenome ERZ509184 (study PRJEB26280, sample SAMEA2338847) | human gut metagenome | biome: human gut; feature: human-associated habitat; material: faeces... | reverse complement strand
GCCTATTATACACCTGCTGTAAAGGGGTGACCGCTTTTGTGAGAAGTGCTATAAGCAGGAGGGATCAGAAATGAGTGGAGCGCAGATGGCCCATTTTTTGAAGCAGGTGGGCAACGGCAGCGAACTGGAAGGAATCATCACTGTGTACCGTACAGGATGGCTTGTTGGCGCAGGTCAGCTGCTGACCGTTGTAATCGCGGCCCATGGTGTTTTTCGGCTTGGAAAATGGGGCTACGAAAAGCTGGTAGATTACTTGCAGGAGCGTGGTTACATCGTTGCTGCTGGCGAGGTGGTGTAACCGGCTCATGGAAAATATGACATACAAGGTCATCAGCAGGATGTACAGCAGGGAATTCTTGTGTACACATATCTTTCCCCCTATTGCATGAGGAAGTCCACGGTCAGCTCCAGTGTTTATCTGCCAGATTATGAACGGCGCGACACAGGAGGCTTCTTCAATGCATTGGTATGCAGTGAATGCGGCAAAACCGCCGCCGTCCGTTTCTGGCGTACTATGAAAATCAACTAAAACAAGGAGGACATATCCGATGAAAAAAATGATGGCTTTGGTTCTCTCCATACTGGTTCTATTAGCCGGCTTCACAACCGCCATGGCTGTGGGCACGATTGATTTTTCAGGTTATTCTCTCGAAGAACTGCTTGAGATTAGCTCCGATTTAGCAGACGAAATCGCAAGTCGCCCCGGCGGAGAAAAGATTGTGCTGGGTGCCGGTCAGTATAAGATTGGCGAAAGTCTGCCTGCAGGTGTCTACAGCTTCAAGTTCGTCCAGAATGGAGACAGTGATGTTTCGAGAACCGATTACTACGTCTACGAAAGTGAATCCATGTACAAATACGATATTGATCGGCTATGGCTTGGTGACATGCCCAGAGTGGAGGGGGACTTCATGGGTGATGGTGAAACGCGGATCAGCCTTTATCCCGGTGAATACCTGAGCCTCCGATATAACGGCGCAGAAGTTGCTCGGGTTGGAAATGTGTCTGAACGCGGCAACGGTTATACGGCTCCAGCTGGAACCACTATTCCGAAGGGAAACTATACCATTGGTGAAGAAATACCTGCCGGAACATACAAGATTTATTTCAGCGGAACCACCACCTCGCGTGTGCGCGTCTTCCAAGATTCCCAGGAGGCAAGCAATACGTTCAATAAGGGCAAGGAGACCATTCTTGATTGGGATAATACAGAAGGAATCGTCACACTTAGTGAGGGCAACATCTTGCGAATCGAATACACTCCTATCATCATGACCAAGGGCGGCGGGTTCAGTTTCGACTAAATGGTATTCTTGCATTGCTCACCGTTGTGCTGAAACAGTCACTGGTGCTTTTCCCGATATTCGCTGGGTGTGCTGCCGACGTAGGTTTTGAACACCCTCGAAAAATGACTGGCGGAGGAAAAGCCGAGATAAGAACCGATAGCGGTCAGGGATTTATCCGAATAGCGGAGGAGGCGTTTGGCTTCCTCCGTTTTTCTTTCAGGATGAAGTCCGTCAGGCTTTCGCCCGTCTCTTCCTTGAATTTTCGGGAGAGATATGGGCGGCTGAGGAACAACTCTTCTGCGATTTTCTCTGCCGTGATCGGTTCTGACATATGGTGCTGGATGTAGTTCGCCACATCCACGGTGAGCTCCGTGGGATGCTTGCCCAGATGCAGCCGCTCCACCCGCGCCGTGTAGTCCAGAATCATCCGATATTGCAGGTTCATGATCTCCTCCGGTGAAGACAGCAGCTCGCACTGCTGAATATAGGAATCACTGTGGGAAAAGGCATCGTCCACATCCATGCCGCCCCGAATGGCGGCGCGGGAAACCAGCTTGGCGGTAACAATGAACGTATTCTGCCGCTGGCGAAAAAATTCGGCAAGCTGAATGTGACGCTGGCGGGCTTCATCCTCTACGCTATCGGCGGCGCAATCTGCTGGGCGTTCCCTACAAATATGACCATCATGCTGATTGGTCAGTTCATCAAAAACATCGGTGGACTGCCCTGCGCCTATGCGTTCATGGCGCTGTTCGCCGACGTGCTGGATCATCTGGAATGGAAAACCGGTTTCCGCCCGGACGGCGTTGCCATGAGCGTGTATAACATCATCGCCGTCGCCATGGTTGGCATCTGCACCGGCGTGTTTAACGGTCTGCTGGGGTCTGCGGGTTATATCGCCCCAGAGATCGTGAACGGCGTCACCATGGCAGCTGCCCAGTCCGACACGGTCAAGGGTGTCATCACCTTCGGTTTTGTGGGGCTGGAGGTATTCACCGGCGTGCTCCTTGCGTTGCTTCTGGTGTTCCTCAATGTGGAAAATGGCATTGAGAAAAAGCAGACGGAAATCAAGGCAAGGGAGGAAAAGTGAGACATCCCGCCATTGTGTTCTTCCAGACAGGGTCGAATGACTATGTCTCCCTGAAGGGAACAGCCGCGGAAAAGGTCGCCGCCTGCATGGACTATAAAAAGCAAATGTTTGCCGAGATTCATAAACAACTCCCGGTCGCAAAGCTGGTAGTCATGAGCGGTCTTCTTCTGCCCGGCCGCAGCGAATACCGGGAACTCGCCGAGGAAATCAACAGGGCGCTGGTGGCGCTCTGCGAAAAAACGGACTACCTCTGGTTCGTGGACGCATCGGCTATGACGTTGGGCGGACAGGGCTATGCAGATGAGTTATTTATCAAAGGCGGCATTCACCTGAACCACGAAGGGCAGCTTTTGTGGATGCGGAATTATATCCGGCCCGTGATTGAAACGCTGATTTCCGAATTTGATTTGACGCAGGTGCAAAAGGAGGGCTGAGAATGCAGGCGATTCGACTGAAAACGGAGCATTTATTTGACCCCGTTGGCGTAGACTTCGTCGCCCCCCGGCTTTATTGGAATTGCAGCGGCGGCAGGAAACAGGCCGCCTATCAAATCGTTGCCGCTGATGACAGCGGCAGCACCCTGTGGGACAGCGGCAAATTGGAAAGCGCCGCCATGTGCGTAAAATGGAGCGGCGCGCCCGTTCCGCCGAAAACAAAGGTTCTTTGGAAAGTGTGCCTTTGGGATGAGGATGCCGCGGTGGGCGATTGGAGCGAAGCGTCCTTTGAAACGGGCATCGGCGCATGGAGCGCCAAGTGAATCATCGGCAATTATACGGTCAATAAGAAAGAGCGCTATCCTGTGGACTGCTTCCGCAAAGCTTTTCGCGCCGCCAGTATGAAAAAGGCGCGGCTGTACATGACCGCCTGCGGATTATACGAGGCAGTCATCAACGGGCAGCGCGTGGGCGATTTCGTTCGCGCCCCCGGCATTACGGACTACCGCAAGCGGATACAGTACCAGATCTATGACGTGACCACCCTGCTGCAAGACGGCGAAAACGCCCTGACAGTGCAGCTTGCCGACGGCTGGTATCGCGGCTCCTGCGGCGCGTGGGGGCTGAAAAATCAGTATGGCACGGAAACCAAGCTGCTGGCGCAGCTGGAGCTAACGCATACGGACGGCAGCGTGCAGACCGTCGCCACCGACGCAGGCTGGGATTGGTCGAACGACGGCCCTATCCGCTTTGCCGACAACAAGGACGGCGAGGTGGTTTATGCCAACAATGTCCCCTCCTATCAGGGAAAGGCAAAGGTCACAAACCATCCTGTTACGCCGGCTGCATCCAACAACGTCCCGGTCACGGAGCATGAGCGGCTGAAAGCAAAGTGGATTACCACACCCTCCGGCAAGACCGTGCTGGACTTCGGGCAGAACATCGCGGGTTATGCGGAATTTACTGTAACCGCCCATATCGGGCAGAAAATCAAGCTGCGCTTCGGCGAGCTGCTGGACGAAAACGGTGAATTCACCCAGAAGAACATTCAGTGCTCCAGCAAAAAGATAACAACGCCCCTGCAGCAGGTCATCTACACCTGCAAAGAGGGCAAAAATCACTACAAGACCACCTTTGCCATCTTCGGTTTTCAGTATGTGCTGGTAGAAACCGATGTGGCGTTTCAGTCGGAGGATTTCGCCGCCATTGCGGTATACTCCGACATGGAGCGCACGGGCTTTTTGAAAGCTCCAACGCACTTCTCAATAAGTTTGTTGAAAGCACCGTCTGGAGTGCCAAGAACAACCACGCCGACCTGCCCACAGATTGCCCGACCCGCGAACGCCACGGCTGGACGGGCGACGCGCAGATTTTCTTCAACACTGCGGCATATCTTTTTGACTATGCGTCTTTTGCACAGAAATATATGCGGGATGTGTACGACTGGCAGAAAAAAGACGGGAAGCTGCCGCAAATCGCCCCCTACGGCGGTGTGGATTTCTATATGTCCTTTATGGACGGAAGCGTCGGCTGGGCGGATGCGGGCGTGCTGATTCCGTATCGTTTTTGGAAGCTCTACGGGGATGACAGCTTAATTCGCCGACATTATGACGGCATGGTACGGTATGCAAGATTCATGATAAAACGCTGTACGCAGTTCACACCGCTGCGGCACCACCTGCCGCTGAAGGGCGAGGCGAAAAAGTACATTGTCAATTACGGGCATTCCTACGGAGAGTGGGCGGAACCGGCGGATGTATTCCCGAACGATTGGAAAAATATCGTCCTGCCTCATCCGGAGGAATCCACGGCCTATACGGTTTTTATCATGGAGCATATGATGGAAATCGCTGGGTATTTGGGAAAGCAGCAGGATAAGGCGCTGTTTGAAAAATACCGGGACGGCTGCACGAAGGCATACCGTGAGCTTGTCACGCTGCCCGCCTACACCCTGGATACCAGCCGGCAGGCAAAGCTCGTCCGTCCGCTGTATATGCGCCTGCTGGACGAGAAGCAGGAAACATTTGCAAAGCATCGGCTCGTTCAGGCTATGGAGAATTACCGCTGGCGGCTCGGGACGGGCTTCCTTTCCACACCGTTTATACTGGATGTACTGGCGGATATGAATGAAAATCATGTTTCGGGCGGTGGAATCCCCCGCTGCCAAGGGGTACGGCGGCAAAAAGGACTATGATAATCCGAATTTCCGGATGCAGATGGCTTCCTCTGCCGGGGCGCCGATTCGCAGCATGATCATTTCCGGCGGCATGAAGGGGGGCGTGCTGCCCGGTATGCTGGAAATGGCGAGCGGGCACTTCTTCCGCGGCATCTGGAAAATGTTTACATGGTCGGATGCCAAGTCTATACGCCTGCATGATGAACCTTGTGTTCCGCTGCATGGCGCAGGACAAGCCGGGGCAGCCCCACGACTATGCAGCGGAGCGAAAACGCAATAACCGAAAACCTCCAAGACCGCCTAAGGGCGTGACCGTCCGGCTTGGCGAATTGGGTGGGCTGTCGGCGGAGTTCGCAATCAAAAGGGAACGATTTTCTACATTCACGGCGGTGGATTTATTGTTGTTTCCGCGCGGGAGCGGCGGGCAGTCTGCCAGTATATCACAGCCAACTACGGCTATAACTGCGTGACTTTCAACTGCCGCCTTGCACCGGAAAATCTGTGGTCTGCCCCTTTGGAGGGTTGCCTGACCGCCTATGCCGCGCGCTTGAAAACCGGTGCTTCCCCGAAGGATGTCGTATTCATGGGGGAAAGCGCAGGCGGTACGCTGGTGTTGTCATTAGCGTTGCTGCTGAAAGAAAAGGGATTTCCCCAGCCGAAGCGTTGGTGTCTCCCTCCCCCTGTGTGACACAGGCTGATTGTTTCCCGTCCCACACTCGGAATTGCGGCAATCGTCTGCGTCGGCCACTATGTAGGATTTCCCGATCCTGCCGTTTTCAAAAAGGCAGGCTACCGAACAAAGACTCTCTGTCTGGAATATAACGGAATCAGCCTGTACGGAAAGGCGTTGCTCCCGGATGGAGACGGGCCTTTTCCCACCGTCCTCTACGCCCACGGTGCGGAGAGCGATTACAAAGCAGATATGACCACACTAAAAAGCCTTGCCATGGGCGGCGTTGCCTGCTACACCTTTGATTTCTACGGCTGGACAAGGCGCAGCACCGGGCCGCAGGGCGTGCATTGGTTCCATGACGTTCCCCGAGGCGTTGATAACTCCTATGAATGAACGGGCAGCAGCAAGGGAATGACGCAAGCAAATAGCGCAATCGAAGCTGGAAATAGTATCGCACTGAAAAAGCTGCCGAGGATTTGCTCTCTTCAGCAGCTTTTTGCAGTCTATGGAAGGCTGGAGCACAAAGCTCACTTTCCCTTTATACTATTTCCAGATGAAAATGCGCCAAGATGCGCCGCGAATTTTTCATTTCGGCTAACGTGAATGAAACGCAGCGTAGCAGCGCTACGCTATGTGGAATGAACGGACGCCAGAATGGAAAAGGCGCAAGCAGATGGCGCAGGTAAATCTGGAAATAATATTAGGGCAATACCGCACAAATGAGTTGGCGCGATGGCGAATACATTTTTTGTAAGATGCGATTGCAGAAATCGAAGGTTTACTGGAGGTAAATCGAGATTTCTGCAAGAAGCAGATGGCAGAAAAGGCATCGCCAGCGCTGCCAACGAATTGTGCGGTAGTGCCTTAGTTGATTTCCGTAATGGTCGGCACTGTCCACGTCTTGAGTGCCTCCATATCCGGCGTATAGATGCGCATAAACAGATGGAATCCGCCTTCCCCCACCGGAAGCCAATTGGTCGTGTCTGCCGGCGCTTCCTTCGACAAAATTACATCCACAGAGCCGTCGTCATTTCTCTTCAAACCCGAACGGTCGTTGATGCAGTAGCGGTCGAGCAGATTATCGATGAGGAAATCATCGTCACCATATGCGGTGATCGACCAGAAACCGCCGTCAAGCACCTGCGGATCGCTTTCAAGGTGGAGAATGTAGGACTTTTCACCCGTCAAAGGATTCCCGTCAGCATCTTTTTCCGTCTTGGGATACAGTGCGATTTCCACCGTATTCGCCCCAAGTCCGGCAATGGCAACCAGCGCACGGTAGGCATATTCCGTACCAAAGTCTCCGATTGGCGCGCCGAAATAGCTCCACTGCCCCAGCTGTTTTGAAAACTTCATTCCCTCTGCCACGAGCTTCGGCCGAAGCCCTTGCAGCATTTCCCGCCAATTTGCCTGAATATCTCCGGTCAAAACAGATGCGTCAAATTCCATGCTGGGGCCAACGTGAACTGCCGCGAGTTTTTCAAGTATTTCCGCATCAGCGGCGGACGGCGGATTGTCTTCCATCAGCGTGTTGGCTTTGTTGAAGAATGTGACAGGATCCAGCGACAGTACCTTGTTGATGGGGACATAGCTGTTTTCCTCCCGATAGATCCCCTTCGGGGGCTGATACGCTTCTCCGCTCAGGTAGACAGAAAGCGGTAAAAGCTGCATCTGCGCCTGAATGGCATACACATTCGGAAGATCCGCCTCTCCGGAAAGCACCGTTCTGGTAATGGCCCACGCCATAGCGGTAGGAACATCAATGCGGGTCACATTGTCCGGCAGGTCGCCCTTCCAAGTTGAGCGCGTGATTGCATAGACTCCAGCCCGGTCAAGGACAGCGACGGTATTTGTCCATGCGTCAAGCACCTGCACCTTGCAGAAGCGGTCTGTTTCCGGATGCACATAGATCATCGGCTCTTCGCTCAGGTCATACCACACCTGTGTATAGATGGTATCCACGTTCGGCGTCACCACGTTTTTGAACTGCGCGTTGGCCAGTGCCACACCGTGCATGAACTGATTAACAGGCGCCTTGCCGGGTGCGGCTTCCTCCGTATTCGTTGCGGAAGTTCTCGTCGCGTCCATCAGCACCAGCGGGAATGCATAAATGTAAGCCTCCTCAATGGTTTTCCACACATCTTCGGACGACGAGACAGCCTCCGCCTTGACACTCCATGCGCAGCCGGACAGCAGCATCGCCATGCAGAGCAGAATCACCGTGATTTTCTTCATCTTTTTCCCTCCTATAACGATTTTTCTTACGGCTCGATGATATTGAAATACAGGTCAAAAGCGGCCATACTGTCACAAAACGCTTGGAACAGCGCCTTATCGCCCTTTTCAACGGTGATGAGCTTGTCGATATTTTCCTGATTTCCGCTTGTGATGGCAAGAATCCCGATTCGGGGGGTAGAAATCGTCAGGTCTGCCTCATCCGAGAGCGCATCCTTATAGTACAGGAGCACGCCATGGTGGATCTTCAGCAGATAATCGTCGCCATCCGTCAGCTTGAGGTTGATGGTGAAGGAACGATTCTGGAGCTTTTCCGTATCCATGATAATGCCCATGTAATCCAGCATTGTCTGCGCGTCCATCCCCTGTGCGGTGGTGCCAACGCCAAGTTGGGCTGCCTTCGGGTACAGGCCGGTGCCATTCCGCAGCTCAAAGGCTGCCACAAGATAAGCATTTCTCCATGCGCCCGACTCTGCCTGATAGCCAAGCTGCTCCAGCGCATCGGCGCACAGATAGCGCGCTTCCTTATTTTCCGGGTCAGCAAATACCAGCGTATTCGTTATTTGTGCGACCCACTGATATTCGCCCTTTTCATAATCGGCATGTGCCATTTCAAGCACCTTGTCCGTGTCGCCAAGATACTCCACAAGTTTTTTGGCATATTCGCTCGGCGTCAGCTCGTCCAGATGAATCGGGTTTGCATCGTACCAGCCCATATATTTCTGATAGACTGCCTTGACATTGTGCTTCAGCGTACCGTAATACTGCCGGGTATACCAAACCTTTTCCAGCTCCTCCGGCAGCCGGATCATGGAGGCAATCTCCGTGGAGGTATAACCTTCGTTGATATACAGGAGGGTCTGATCGTGGATGAACTTATAGATGGCAGCTGTGTTGGTCATGTATTCGTTGACGGTTTCCTTGCCCCAATGCGGCCAGTTGTGCGCCTGAAAGACAACCTCGGCGTCGGGGAACAGCGACTGCGCCTCGGTGATGTAGCGAGCCCAGCCATTCGCATCCCGCACCTCCGCGCCGCGCAGCGTGTAGAGATTGTGCATGGTTCCGCTGCAGTTTTCCGCCATCCAGAGGGCTTTGCTGTCGGGGAAATAGGTATTCATTTCGGCGGGAGATTCCGTCCCCGGCGTTTGCTGGAAGATAGCGGTCACGCCATCAATGGTTGTTTCATAAATCGAATCCGCAACCTCGAAGGTCGGCGCGATATAGCCGACACCGGTCTGCACTGCGGTCAGGCCAATGCCCACCGAAAGGCGTCCCTGTTCGCCATAGGGAAGCATGGAGCCGTACTGGAAAAACGCCCGCCGCTTCATTGCCGTGCCCACAAAGACATTTTCCTTCATTACCGCGTCCGTAAAGCCTTTCGGCACAATAATTGCGGTTTTTCCGGATGCAATCTGCTCGTCAAGCGGCAGGCTGCTATCCGCAGCATCTTCGGGGGCAATCAGTCCTTCGATGCCGCCGTAGTGATCCACATGCGCATGGCTGATGACAATGGCGACAATCCGCGCATCGCCCATCTTGGAGCGGAAGAGTTTCAGCGCTTCCGCCGCGGTATATTTGCTGCTGCCGCAATCCATGATAATCCATCCGTGTTCGCTGCGGACGAAGGTAATATTGGAAATATCATAGCCGCGCACCTGGTAGATGCCGTCAGTAACCTCAAAGAGACCGTAAATGTGGTTTAGCTGCGTATTCCGCCATAGGCTGGGGTTGGCGGTATCCGGCGCTTCTTTGTCAAGAAACGCATATGCATCCTGCGTCCACACGGTTCTCCCGTTCTCGCCACGGAGATTCAGTGTGTCCGGTGCGGCGATGAAACCTCGTTCCGCATTCTCAAGCTCCGACGTATCCTCAAAGTTCAGGAAGTCGTATACCTGCCGATTGACTTCCATGGTGCTTTGGGTTGCCGGCTTCGTCTCTGCATTGAACACGGCGGCAGTGTTGCTGCTTTTCTCGGCACTGGCACAGGCCGTCAGCGTGGCAGCCAACATGGTCGGCACAAGGAGTAAGCTTAGCAGTTTCTTTTTCACAGGTGTTCCTCCTTTACTCAGACAGATTTCCCTATAGGGAACTGCTACGAAAGATGACATTGCTCACCTTCCGTCCTTTTCTGTTCTTATGTTTTCAGTGTAGCATAACTTTGTTTGAATTGCAACATACCTTGCGTGAACATCGTACAATCCTGCGCGAATGACGTTTTTTCTTTGCGTTGAATCTTGCATTGCATCTGAAAACATGGTATTCTGTAATGGTATTTTATAATGGTGGAGGAAGAGCTATGAGCTTCAACGATATTTCCGTTATTTCCAACCGCAGGCATATCAGCTTGCTGACAGAGGACATTCTTTATATACAATTGTCAGGCCGCCAGTCGATCATCCATTTTTCCGATGGCAGGACCTACGAAACCTATGCCACCATCCATGAATTAGAAAGTATGCTTGGCAGCGGCTTTATCCGCGCCGACCGCGCCACGCTGGTATCTATCAAGGGAATCCACGACATTGGAAAGGAGATTGAACTCGTCAACGGAGAAACGCTGTATTATAGCTGTCGAAAGAAACGAGAGCTCAAAGAACAGCTGCGCGCCGGACGGCGGCAGATTGCGCAGAACCTGTCTGACAGCGACGCACCCACCACACAGGAAGAATATCAGCGGCACTATGTTAGCTATGACAGCGCGCCCTTTGCGTTTACCGACATCGAGATGGTGTTCAACGAGGAGCGCGCCGCTGTGGACTGGATCTTCCGCTACGGTAACGAGGCACTGGCTGAAATCGAAAAAACGCCGCTGCAGCAGCTCATCAACCACTCGTTCAGCAGCATTTTCCCCAATATGGACGAAAAGTGGCTGCGCGTCTACGAGCGCACGGCGCTGTTCGGTGAAACGCTGGAAATTGTATATTACAGCCCGGAGATTGACACAAAATTGAAAATCATCAGCTTCCCCACTTTCAAAGGGCACTGCGGCTGTATGCTGTTCAAGCAAGCGGATATTCAGACGGTGGGTGAGTACGCAGCACCATAACAAACGGCGCAGATGCGTGTTCCTGCTCTCGAACATGAGGACGGGCGCTGTTTTCACCGCATTTCTCCTGTGTGTTTTGCACACATACTGTTGACATTTCAATTCTTTTCTGCACGCAAGACAGCGCTGACAGGGCCTTTCCCCTGCCAGCGCCGTTTTGTATTCAGCTTTACTGCCGCTGCACCGAAATTGGCTCATCCGTCAATTCCACCATCTCGCCATACACCTGCACCGCCAGTTTGTCCCCCTGCGTCAGCTGGAACACGGTCTTATTCGCATCCATGCTGATTGCAATCACACGCCCACGGTACATGACCGAGAAGGTCAGCCGCTTCCAGCGCTCCGGCAGACGCGGGGCGAAACGCAGCATCGAGTCATCGCTGCGCAGACCTGCAAAGCCGTAGACGATGTTCGCCCATGCCATCGCAATGCTTGTGATGTGCAAACCCTCGCGCGTATTGCGGTTATAGTTGTCCAGATCAAGGCGCGTCGCGTAGCCGAAGAAATTGACTGCCTCGTCCATCTTGTCCAGTTCTGCCGCCAAAATGGAGTGAATCGCAGGCGAAAGGGAGGATTCGTGAATCGTGCGCGGCTGGTAGAAATCGTAGTTGATACGCTTCGTCTCGGTATCAAAAGACGAATTGTAGAGGTAGAGGAACATCAGCACATCCGGCTGCTTAATCATGTCCGTGCGGTAGATGCGGTCGTACGCCCAATGGTCGTAGAGCGGGAACTCGCTGACCGGAATGCTGTTGATGTTCGTGTGCGGCAGCTCAAAGAAACCGTCATGCTGCTCAAACAGGTGGTCGGACGTTTCCGGAATGTACATGTTGTCGGCAATGTGCCGCCATTGCGCGGGTTCATCCGGTGCAAGCTCGACTTTTTCGCACAGTGCCGCGTAAGCCTCCGGCGCATCCGCCCGCATTGCATCCAGCACATCCGCCGCATAGCGCAGGGCGCGCATCCCCATATAATTGGTATACGCATTGTTGTTGACCATCATGTGGAACTCGTCCGGGCCCATCACGCCAAAGAAGCCATATTTGCCGATTTTCTCGCTGAAGCCGACGCGCGTCGCTTGGAATCGGGCAATTTGCAGCAGCATTTCCGCGCCGTAGCGGTACAAAAACGTCTTGTCGTCCGTCAGGTGGACATAATGCCAGATGCCGTAGGATACCGCCGTGCTCGGCTGCAATTGCAGGCTGGCGTGCTGCCAGAGCGGGCAAGCCTCATCGCCGTTGAGCGTCGCAATCGGGTAGCATGCGCCCTTGCAGTCCAGCATTTTTGCGCGCTCCAGCGCCATCGGCAGCGTGTTGTAGCGGAAAAGGAGGAGCGATTTCGCGGCTTCCGGGTTCGTGAAGAGGTAGAATGGCAGGCAGCAGGATTCCGTGTCCCAGAATGCATGACCGTTGTACGCCTCGCCCGTCAAGCCCTTCGCGCCAATGTTGTGGCGCATACTGCCGCCATTGTAGGTCTGCGCGAGCTGGAAGGAGCAGAAGCGAATCCCCTGCTGTTCCGCTGCAACGGCTTCCGCCATGCTTTCATCTTTCGGTTCAATGCAGATGTCGGACGTGTGCCAGTAGGCGTCCCAGTACGCGCGCTGTGCCGTCTGTGCGTCATCGAGCGAGACGGCTTTGCTCTGCGCCATCGCATCCAGACCGCTCTGCCAGAGGTCATCCCCCTGCTGACCATTGAACAGCACGACGACGCGCTTGTCGATTTGCACGGCTTGCCCCGGCGCAAGCAGAACATCCGCCGTCGCGGTGACGGTTTTGCCCTCGGCGGATGTGGTGGATTCGCCGGGCAGCGTCAGCCATGCGCCGCAAAACTCCTCCTGATTCGAGAGCGTCGTGCGGGACTGCGCCATCAAGCAATCCGGCGTAGCGTCGATGCGCGTCTCCTGCCAGAAACACTTCTGCCGCCCTTCATGCACGACGTCGAAGGACACGCCGGACGTGACCGTCGCGCTGCCCGTGAAATTGAGCGCTTCGAGCATGATGCGCTGGTACGCGCGTTCGCGGTGCACCATATCGAGGAATCGAAGGAAGGTCAGGCGGATTTGCTTGCCGCTCTTCGTCGTCCAGAGGAAGCGGCGGGTGAGCGTGCCAGCGCGGAGGTCGAGTTCGCGGGTGAAGTCAGAAAACTGCGACTGCCCCAAATCGAGCGTTTCGCCATCGACGGAAATCGTCGTCATCAGCCATTCCGCCGAGGGAATCATGAAGTGTGTTTTGTCAATGATGCCCTTATAGGAGCGGCTCAGCTTCTCCATATCATAGATGCCATTGGTATACGCTCCGCGAAGGCTATCGACATGACCGCCCTCATCAAAGCAGCCGCGCACGCCGATGCTCTCATTGCCCAGCGAGAAGATGGATTCGCTCACGCGCGCGTAGGCGGGGTCGAAGCCCTGCTCAATGACCTTCCACGGGTCTACTTGGAAATATACGTCAGCGGCTTTTGCCATTGTGCGTCCTCCTGTCGGTTCTTTCTTCTGATAAGAAAGAAGTAGAAGCTCTTTTTTTCGGTATTGCAGGTTGTCTTCTTTTCCGTGAATGGGCTGTTAAGCAGCTTCCAGAGGGCTTTCCGCTCGCCCTCTGGACTCCTTCGGCGCCTCCCATGTTACTGGGTGACTATCGAAGTTTTTTATAATGTCAACCCTTGATGCCCACAGACACGGCGTTTTCGGTCAGCTGCTGCTGGAAGATGAAGAAAAGGATAATGGGCGGAATCATCGAGAAAACGACGGAGCGCATCATCGTGTCGGCGTTGACGGTCTGCTCCGTGCTGAAAACAAACAGGCGCACCATCACCGTTTGCAGTGCGCTGCCGCGAAGCACCAGATACGGCAGGAGGAAGTCCGACCATGCGGCGTTGATGGCGAAAATCGCAATCACGGAGCAAATCGGCTTGGACAGCGGCAGGACGATGTAGAAGAACGTTTGCAGCTGCGTGCAGCCATCAATCCGCCCGGCTTCGATGATGGAAGTCGGCAGCGATTCAAAGAACTGCACGAACAGGATAACGTACATGGCGTTCGCGCCATAGCTCAGCCAGAGCGGGACGAACGAGCCGCCGAGGTTCAGCTTCTGGATGTTCATAAACAGTGGCACGATGCTGATGGTCGTCGGCAGGAGCAGGGAAAGCATGACCAGCTTCTTGACGATGCCGTAGCCCTTGGGTTTCAAAATCGCCAGCCCGTAGCCCAGCAGACCGTTGAACACAATCGCGCAGACGACGCTGCCCGCGACGGAAATCAGCGAGTTAAGGTAGTTCTGCGCAATGCCCAGCTGCGACCACGTTTTCGCGAAGAGAGAAAAATCGAACACCTCCGGGAGCAGCTTGGCGGACGACATGAACTCCTTCAAGTCCTTGAAGCCCGCCAGCACAACCCAGATAATCGGGAAAACCGCGATGACCGTCATAATCAGGCAGAAGAAGATGATGAACCCATACCCAACCCGGACGGACGCGGAGTGCATATCGTAGTCCCGGATGACGCCGGTGCGCTTTGCTTTTGCCATATGCGTTCTCCCTCCTTAATCCCAGTCGGATTCTTTGCGGTCGAAGTAGGAGTAAATCGCCGTCATGACGAGCAAAATCAGCGTGACAATCACCGCGACGGCAGATGCCTTGCCATAGTTCATCGAGCCGCCGAATGCGTACTGCCACATCAGCTGCATCAGCGACAGGGACGCATTATCCGGGCCGCCCTTCGTCAGCACCATCGGTTCATACATAATCTGGAACACGGAGATGATTTGCAGAATCAGCAGCGTACCTGCGAGCTTCTTGATGGCAGGAATCATGATGTGGATGATGCGCTGCCAGATGCCCGCGCCGTCAATCGCCGCCGCTTCGTACAGCTCCGGGCTGACGCTGGACATGCCCGCCATGTAAATCAGCGCCGTCGCGCCCGCGCCCTTCCACGTCGCAATCAGAATGATGATGGGGATGACCCACTCCGAGCGCGTCAGGTACGTCTGCGGCGCAATGCCCAAGTGGCTGAGCAGAATGTTCAGCACGCCGGACTTCTCGCCGGAGAAGAACGCCGACCAGAGGATGACGACCGCCAGACCGGGCAGCATATTCGGCAGATACGCCACCGTGCGGAAGAAGCTCTTGCTCCGCACGGTCTCCCCAATCAGCAGCGCCAGCACCATCGGCAGGAAGAAGCCCAGCAGCAGCGACCAGAACGTGTACGAGAACGTGTTCGTCAGCGCCTGCAGGAAGTCATCTTTGCCCATGACGCTGATGTAATTTTTGAAGCCGATGAAGTTCACCAGTTCGATGTTGCGCGTCTTGTACAGGCTCATCACCACGCTTTCGAACAGCGGTTCCCAGACAAAGAACAGCATCAGCACGAGGCTCGGCAGCATAATCAGCCAAGCATTGAGGTGGTCAACCGTCCGTGCGCGCAAGCCGACTTGCGCCTTTTTTCTGCTCATAGGCGTTCCTCCGCGAAGATTTGAGCGATTTTTGTGTAAAAGAAACCGGCATCGGTTCTCCTCCGCCGGTGTTCTTTTTTCCAATTAGAAATGAGGAATTAGCAATTAGCAATAATTGCCCGATGGCACCGCACTGCCCCGTCCGCATTGACTTTCGCTCGTCACCAACAAGGGCTAACCCAAAGTGCAGCGGCGCCGAAGGTTTCCAAAGGGCGATCGGAAAGCCCTTTGGTCGCCTCCGCAGAGGCGAAACCCTCTGCAACAAACAGTGCAATGCCATGCAGAATCAGAAATTAATAATCATTGATTTCATCATCCAGATACTCCTGGAAGGAATCCTGCGCCTTCTGCAGTGCCTTGCGCACATCCGCGCCCTCACGGGTGATAACGCGCTGAATTACAGCGGTCAGCTCGCGATACAGCTGCTGCGCAAAGACGGGTTCTTCCGAGCGCAGCGTAATCGTGCCCTGCGTGATGGAATCGAAGAAGTCGTTGTACAGGCGCATATCCACGTTGCAGTATTCGTCAATAATCGCCTGCTTCGCCGCGTTGTAGTCCTCGTCGTTCCACGCGCTGATGGCGGGCAGAACCGGGGCGCCGCGGTCGCGCTTGGCAGCATAGTCCGCGCGCATCCCCTCGATAATCTGGTCATTCAGGTATGGCATCTTGCCCAGCACGGTCAGGTATGCCATCAGCGCCGTCGCCTGATCCTCGGTGATGTTCGGCGCGAACATGTAGCAGGTACCGCCCGCCAGCGCATAGCGTCCCGCGTCGCCCGCCGGGAACGGAATCAGCGCGAAGTCCTCCACCGGCAGACCCTTGTTGGAGGTCGGCTGGTCAACAGAGTCATCCGCCGCGAAGTTCATCGCCGCTTCGCCCGTGCCCAGCAGAGAATGCGCGCCCGCCCAGTCAGTCGTGGTCGCGTCGGCATTGAGGATGTTGTACTTCCAGCGCAGGTCGCGGATGTACTCCATCGCCGCCACGCACTCGTCGGATGTGAAGTTGCACACCCAGCGCCCGTCTTCATCCTGATATTCCAGCGCGTTTTCGCCCACGCAGCCGAAATTCCACGCGATATTGGTGAACAGCCAGCCGCCATACGTCTCGCTCGCCGGGAATACCAGCCCCGCCTTGCCCGTCTTTTCGCGGATAATCTGACCGTATTCCGCCACTTCCTGCAAGGTCTTGGGGTAAATCGGCAGACCTTCCTCGTCCACCAGCCCCGCCTCGCGGAACAGGGCGACATTGATGTGCATACCCAGCACATAGCCGTCGCGCGGCAGACCGTAGATGCGGCCGTTCTCGTCGGACAGCATTTCGAGGTACGACGGGCTGAACTCATCCAGCACGCCCGCGCGCTCCAGCGCATCGGTCACGTCGCCGACAAGATGCTGGCTGATCAGCAGCTGCGGGTCGGTAAACGGCGGCTGGAAGATGCTCGGCGCCGTGCCGCCCTTCGCCATTGGAACGTAGCTGCTCAGGGTGTAGGAGTAGTAATCCGGCACCAGCGTCACGTTCGGGTACTGCTTCTTCATCGTTTCGCGGTAGCTCTCAAAGAGCGCCTTTTCCGCCTCCGCCGCCGTATCCGCGGGCCAGTTGCCCAGCGTAATCGTGCAGGTCAAGTCCGCATCAACGACCTCTTCCGCCATCGCCAGCGGCAGCGCGCCCAGCGTCAGGCACAGCACCAGCAGCATGGAAACCAATTTTTTCGACCCTCTCATGGGAAAACCTCCTTCACGAGTTCGTGGCGTATTTTTCGTTAGGTTTAACGCTCAACCTTGTCTCTATTATAGTGTATCAAGCCCATTTTGTCAATCCTGTTTCGAGATTTTTTTGAAAAGAAAAGGGGCTGCTTCGGAGAAGTTGTGTCACCGAAGCAGCCAAAGGGATGTGTTATACTATTTCCAGATAAGAATGCGCCAAGATGCGCCGCGAATTTTTCATTCTGGCTAACGTGAATGGAACGCAGCGTAGCAGCGCTACGCTAAGTGGAATGAGCGGACGCCAGAATGGAAAAGGCGCAAGCAGATGGCGCAGGTGAATCTGGAAATAGTATTATTTACTTTCCTTGAAAACGACCATCAATCCCTGTGCATTTGCCCAGTCAATCACCTGCTGATTTTCCGCGTCGCAGAGAATCACCGGATGGCAGCCGCTGAAGGCATCATCCGCCAGCGTTTGCACACTGTTCGGGATAATGACCAGCCGCAGCAGCGTACAGTCTGCAAAGGCGCGCTTTCCAATCGCAGTAACGCCCTCCGGAATATTCACCTGCTGCACCTGCCACATGCCGGCAAATGCTTCTTCCTCAATGGTCTTCAAACTCGCAGGCAGCTGTAAAATATGATCCGATGCAATCCCATAGCCGTTGTCCAGCCATGTGCCGCAAATCTTGCAGACCGTGTCGCTTATCCGCCCGTCTTCCGTCGATGTTGCAGGCCGTACCGTCTCAATGTAAGGCGTATGCGGTATGTCGATGCGGCTTGTAACGGAACTGTATTCCGATTCCACATAGTTGTCCGCTGTCTGCGCAATGTAGAGCGTGTATCCCAGGTCGCAGCGAAGCGCCGAAAGGTCAAGCGTAATTTCGCGTTTGCCGTCCGGGTAAAGTTCTGCACGATCCTCCACATAGAAGTGCGTTATAGGAGCACTCGATATGCCGTCTTGCGGCCAGAAAATCAAATCCAGCTGCGCATTCTCCGGGAAAATGTGCGAATCCGAAAGCGTCAGCGTCAGCTTGTTGTCCACCAGCTGTGCAGCATCACGAATGGGCGGCAGCTGACATTCCAGCACCAAGTCAAATTCCGTCGGTGCCAGCGTGTTAATGTACTGGCTCAGGGTCGGGGTGAAGGTCGCATGATAGACCTTTTTGCCAGTAATGGTTTGTTTCTTTTCTATATCTTCTCCCCTTTCTATGGTGAACAGCGCCACGTTTGCTTCTTCGGTGCCTTCCGTCAGCGTCAGCGTGCCATCCACATTCCAGTCGCACAGCACTGCCGTGTATTCCGGATCATCCAGCCGCACTTCCGCGCCATACGGATAGAGCGTCTGCGTATTCACCGTCACTTGCGCATACTCGCCCGTCAGGTCGTCACTGAGCCAGTAGCCGTTGTTTGTGCCAATGATAGTCGGCTCAAATTTGCCCTGCGCGTTCTGCCAGTCCAGCGTATCCATGTGCCGCCCCGCGAAATCCAGCACATACGCATAACTCGCATCCATCAGCTCCTCAATCGGCTGAACTTCCGCATACACCAGCTTTTTGCCCTCTGTAAAGGACGCAGATGCCTGCGCCACAACCTCCGCCTCAACATCCTTGGAGTACGCCTGATAGAGGAAGGTCTGGTCGTAGTTGTCGCAGGCTTCCACGTTCGGATCATCCCCGAACGACAAGCGATACGTTTCTCGATTGAGCATGAAGTATCTCGCCTTTCCGAAATGCTCCACAAAGGCAGGATGCGTGAAATACCATTGCCCATCAATCTGAATCATATTCACGGCGTCGCCGTCAAAATATGAAACAAAGACTGAGGTTTGATTCCCAATCCCCGCGCCTTCAACGATGCCCTTCGCGTTGAAGTAGATATCATTGGTAACATTTGCCGCGTTCAGCAGTGCTTTGTATGCAAATGCCCAGCCCCAGCGCGTACCTTTACGCAAAGTAAGCACCATTTTGCCGCTATATGTGTCCGGCAGCATGTCTGACAGCATTGTTTCGCTGAGCATCCAGTCTACCAGCGCTTCTGCTTTCTGATAGTCGGTCATGTCATCCGTAATCACCTGCGCGACAATTTTTGCTGCCAGCTGGTCAGCCGTGCCGAGGTATTCTGCCGGAATCGACTCATCCAAATGCACGGGAATCTGATGCGCCAGCGCGTATTGATGCGCCGCGCTGCCCGACGGCGTGTAGAATTCCACAACCGCTTCGCTGAACGCATCATCCGCAATTTCCGTAACCGATGCCGGAATTTCCAGCAGCAGCATCGCGTTTCCAAATGCATTTGCGCCGATGCGCTCCAAGCCATCCGGCAGTTTCAGCGCTGCCAAAGCAACATTGCCGTGGAATGCCTGTGTGCCAATGCTGCGCACACCCTGCGGGATGGTAAGCGTCTGTATCCGCGCGGCCTGCGCAAACATCCCCTGCGGGATTTCCGTCAGTGATTTCGGCAAATGCACGGACAGAATGGCATAATTCAACCACATCGGGTTGATGCCGATCTGCTTCACGGTATCCGGGAAATACATGGACGTAGCAGACGTAGACGCGAAGGCATAATCCCCGACCGTTTCCAGCGAATCGCCCAGAGAGAAGGACGGAATCGCTTTGCAGCCGTTGAATGCCCACTTGCCGATGTACTTCACATGCGGCAGCAAAACGCCCTTCTGCGCTGCCGACGGCGAAACGCGCTTCAGTTTCTTGCAGCCATCAAATGCATAGTCTGAAATTTCCGTCAAATTCGGCGAAATATTGATTTCCTCAATGTTTTCGCAGCTCGTGAAGGCATGTTCGCCAATGGACTGAATGAGCGCACCGCCGTTAATGGTTTGAAGCGCCTTGCAGCCGCAGAACGCACTGCTCTCGATGGTCGTAACAGTGCTGGCGAGCGTTGCTTCCGTCAGCTTCGAGCATTCCAAGAACGCGTCAGCACCAATCGTTTCAACGCCGGGGGCAATGGAGACCTTCTCCAAATTCTTGCAGTAAATGAATGCGCCGCCAAGGCGCTTCACATTACCTGGAATGGTAATCGAGGTCAGCCCGCTCTCACGGAACGCGGCATCCCCTATTTCCTCCAAACTTTCCGGCAGTTCCACCGATTGGAGCTTGGACGCTCCACAGAAAGCATTCGCGCCAATTTTCTTCAAGCCATCGGGGAGCGTCAGCGAACGGAGTTCTCCATTATAATAGAATGTCCAGTCCGCGATTTCGGTCACATTTGCCGGGATGACAACTTCAGCAATCGGAACTCCTCGGAATGCTTCTTCTCCGATCGTGGTCAGCGAATCCGGAAGATTGATTTCCTTCAGCGCATAGCACTGCGCAAACGCAAGTCCACCAATGTTCGTTACCCCATCCGGTAGATGAATACTCTCCAGCGACTTGCAGTTTGCAAATGCTTCATAGCCGATGCTCGTCACGCTGTCCGGAATGTCAATAGTTTTCAGGGACGTGCAGCCCTTAAAACCATGCACGTCCGTAATGTTCTTCGGCAAAACGACCGTAGTCAGGGACGTGCATTCCGTGAAGCATCCGCCTTCCATGCGGAAAACCTGCGGCGGCAGAATTACTGTCTCCAAATTTTCGCATCTTGCAAATGCCCACTCCATCAAGTCAAAGTCCGTCGATGTGATTTCCACAGACTTCAGCTGATGGCAATATGCAAATGCAAAGCCTCCAACGTGAATCCCCGGCTGCGAAAGTTTCAGCGACGTAATGCCGGTATTACGGAATGCGTGGTAGCCGATTGACTCCAATTTTTCCGGGAATTCTATATCGTTCAGTGCTGTACAGTTTGCAAAAGCAGATTTTTCAATAGACGTGCAACTTTCCGGCAATTCAACTTTGACCAATGCACTGCAATTCTTAAACGTTTCCTCTTCAATACGTTCTACTCCATCAGGCAGTACCACATTTGTAAGCGCTTCGCAATCAGCAAATGTGCGAGATGCAATTTGCAGCTTTTGCTGAGTAAACTCTATTGACTGCAATCCTGTATTGCAGAACGCTTCCTTGCCGATGCTTTCCAGCTTATCAGGAAACTCAACGCTGCTGAGCGCTGTGCAGTCCTTAAATGCAGCATCGCCAATACTAATGCAGCTTTCTGGCAACGTTATGCTTGTCAATCCTTTTCTACCGCTAAACGCTGTTTCACCAATCGTTGCAATACCTTCACGAACTGTAACATGACCTGTAATGGAGGCGTTGACGAATAAGATGCCATTTTCCTGTTTGTCATACAAAATACCATCTTCCGACATATAACGCACAGAAGCAGGCGCAGTTGTAATAGTTTTTAAATGACCGGGCCAAGTGCCACTAATACTTTGCAGTGTTGCAGGCAAGTTCAGCGTCTCCAAGGAATTACAACCCTCGATAACGCCATTCTTCATTGTCTTTAAGTCATCAGGCAACGTAAGTTTCGACAGCGAAACGCAATCCACGAAAGTCGCAGAAAGTTCAGTAACGCCATTAGGAATCGTCATTTCAGTCAGTGACGTGCAGTGTGCAAATGCAGCCGATCCTAAGGTTGTTAATCCTTCTGGCAGCGTTACTTTTTCCAAATTAGTGCATCCACCAAATGCATACCATTTGATTGTTTGCAGTTCTTCAGGAAGTTCAATTGCTGTTAATTTTTCACAGTCTGCAAACGCCTTCTCGCCAATCTCTATCAACGTATCCGGAAGCTGTATGCCCGTGATATTTCTTCCGCTGAAAGCATCATTGCCAATACGTTCTGTTCCATCTCGTACTGTGATTACGCCTTCAATATTAGGCATTGTATAAAACACAGACTTGGAAGCGGTTTGGTATAGGATGCCATCTTCCATCTCGTAGTAAGGATTTCCTTCCGCCACACGAAGCGTTGTCAGTGACGAACAGTTTTCAATAAAGGACGTGTCCCTAATAAACGAGACATTGACCGGTATCGTCAGTGACGTTAGACCAGAGTATTCAAATGCTATCCATTCAATTGTTGTCAGCGTATCCGGCAATGTAATTTGTGTCAGTTTTGTACAGCTGCTAAAAGCGCCTCGACCAATTTTCTCCACACCACCAAATGTGATTTCCTGTAAATACTGCTGTCCAGCGAAAGCAAAATCTGAAATTTTCTTTACGCTCTGCGGCAAACTCACACTCAACAGATTACCAGTATAGTTGCTTTGAAACGCCGATTCCCCAATTTCCACAATTCCTTCGCTGACAACAACGTGCGTCAGAATCGGGCTGCGGAGGTTTTCAATCGCATAGACAGGGTATCCGTCAATCACTGCCGGAACAACCGTCTCCGGCAGCGTGCCCGTGTAGCCTGTAATATACGCTTTGTCCCCTTCAAGGCGATAGGTAAACGATGTGCTTTCACTGGCATAGCGCACCCCGTGCGCACTCGCCCACAGCTGCGCCGGGCTGCCGTCCTGCACAACAAGGCACAGGGCATCGTTCACCGCGTCAAACGCATGGTCGCCGATTGTCTCCACCTGCGTGCCGATGGTGATGCTGCGCAGATTCTGGCAGTAGGCAAACGCATAGTCTGCAATGGCAGTCACGTTTTCGTCAATCACCAAATCCGCTCCTGCGCGCCGTGCCGGATAGAGCAGCAGCGTTTTACCTGTCGCGTCCATCAGGATGCCGTCACAAACCTGCAAATACACACTTTCCGCTTCCACGCGCACTTCTTGCAGGTACTTGCAGTTTGCAAAGGCGTTTTCCGCAGTACCGACCACGGGCAGCCCGTTATGCACAGCCGGAAGCACCAGCAGCACTGCGTTTTCATCGCAGCCGCTGACAAGATAGCCATCCTGCGCGGCATTGAGCGTGTAGGAAATCTCCTGATCCGCCGCGGCAAAATTCACGCCCTGTGACGTGGCTGCTTTTTCAGCGGCAGACCCCTTCCAGCCGCGGATGGTCAGATTCTCGCAGTTCGCAAAAGCATCCGCCGCGATTTCCTCCACGTCCGGCCAGAGCAGGATGTCCGTCAGCGCCCTGCATCCCTCAAAAGCGGCACTTTCAATGCGCCGCACCGTGCGCGGCAAAGTCACATTGGTTAGGCTTTCATTGCCGCTGAATGCCCTTGCGCCAATTTCCACAATGCCGTCCGTCAGTTCGATTTGGGTCAGCGCAGTGCAGTGCTCAAACGTGCTCGCCGGGATTTTCGTCAACGCGGCGTCCCACTGAACTTCCCGCAGGGCGGCACAGTTCATCCATGCGCCGTTGCCCAGCGTCGTGACGCTCTTGGGCAGCTTCAGCGTCTGAATCCCCGTATCAGAGAAAGCAGCTGAGCCAATCGTATTCAGATTTTCCGGCAAAACGATGTTTTCCAGCGTGCCAATGCCCGCAAACGCATACGCGCCGATTCTGGTCAGGCTCTCCGGGAAGATGATTTCCGTCAGGGCCGTATTTTCAAACGCATTTGCTTCTATGGTTTGCAGATACTTGCTCCATGTCACCGTTTTCAGCGACGTGCAGCCGCTGAACGCCGACGCAGAAACGGTATAGAGGCGCTCCGGCATCTGGAATTCCGTCAAGGAAACGTCATTCCGGAACGCCGCTGCACTCAGGCTCGTTACGCTGTCCGGAATATGCACACTTTCCAGTGCCGTGCAGTTCTGGAACGCCTTTGTGCCGATGTTCGACAGCGAATCATCAAACGACAGCGATTGCAGCGCCGTGCAGCCTTCAAATGCCGATTCGCCAACAGACGTCACGCCCGTGAACGCATTGGGCGAAACAAGCGACGTGCAGCCCTTGAAGAATCGGTCAGGAATCGCCGTCAGCGTACCTTCACCGAAATTCACCGTCTTCAAGCCCGTTGCATTTTCAAACATGCCTGCCTGATAATCGCTGAAAATCGGCGAGAAAGTCAGCGTTTCCAGATAGCGCAGGTTTTTGAGTGCGCCATCATCAATCTGTGTCAGCGTTTCCGGCATGACAAAGCTTTGCTGCGGTGCGCTGGCAGCATAAGTCAGCAGCCGCGTGGCATCTGCCGTCATCAGTGCACCTTGCTGCACCTGAAAATGCGTGTTTCCCTCTGCCAGCTGGAAAGCCGTCAGCGCCGTGCAGTCACGGAATGCATCCGCGCCAATCAGGTTCAGCGACTTCGACAGCGGCATCGAAGTCAGCGCAACACAGCCGTCAAAGGCTTCCGCACCAATCATCGTAATATCGCCATCAATCTGAATGGATTCCAGTCTTTCGCAGCCCTGAAATGTGCGGTCAGGAATGACCGTCACACCAGCCGGAATTTCCAATGATTTAATTTTATAACAATACTGAAATGCGCCTTCCCCGATGGATTCGAGTTTCTCAGGCAGGCGACCCTCTCCCCAAGTTCCCCCCATATTCCAGCATCCAGCAAACGCGCTTTTACCGATTTTGGTCACGTTTTTGCCGATGCACTGCTCAACACTATAATCTCTCGCAGAGCCGTAGCCCCAGCAGTTCACAAAGGCTTCGTCCGGAATTTCTGTCAGTGAATCAGGGATTTCCAAGAAGTGCATTTGTAAACATGCCGCAAATACGCCCTCGCCCATTTTCGTCAGCTTCTGCGGCATCCGAACCGCATCAAGATAGGCGCTGCCTGCAAAGGCTTCCTTACCAAAGGTGGTTACATTGTCCGGAATGTAAAATTCCTTGCCGATGCCCGACGGCATATCATAAAACGCGCGGTCGCCGATCGTCGTGACCGGATGCCCTTCAATTTCTTCTGGAATCAGCACTTTGCGGCGCAGAAGGTCTTTATTATATCCTGTAATCGTCGCTTCCCCATTCTGAATCTCATAGGTATAGTACTCTGCCGGGTCAGCAACAAGCACATATGCATATAAATATTCGTATTCATTTAAGCGCAATTGAATACGCACCATTTCATTGGCAGAGAGTGAAATGCTGCCTTTTCCATCCCATTCGACATGGATTCCCGTTGGCTCATAAGTGTAGCTTTCAAAGTGAGTTGCACCATATTCATCATCATTAGAACCACTGCCAAAAGAGCCGTGACCATCCGTATAAGCGAAATACCACAGCCATTCCTCTTTTGTCACAACGAAATCTTCTGGAACATCATAAGTAAAGTGGATTGTTTCCCCCGGCTGGGCAAAAATGACAGTCCGATCGTTCCAATCCATTTTCGCTTCCTTTGTCTCCGCGCAAGCAACTGTCGTTGCCAGCGCAAAAAGAAGCAAGAACAGTCCGAATGTGACCTTCCAACGTTTCATGTGCAATTCTCCTCCATCCGCTTTTTCCCTGTTTCAAACTGCCAGTTTTCCATATTTATTATACGCAGGTTTTCCCAGCTTGTCAACATGATTGGTAATCGTTCCTTGACAATTTCTTCTGAATATAGTATTAGCATCTTATTGATTTGACGGTGCATGACATAGCATTCGATTTAGTTTCTGTATTTTCCCTTAATTTTCTTGATTCTTCTATTGACTTTTTCTTGAAATTGCTGTATGCTGGAAATCGAGAAAGGGGTTGATACGCATGAAATCCAAGAAACTTCTGACGATTACCCTGACCAGTCTGCTGATCGGAAGCTGTCTGGTCCTGCCCGCACTGGCGGACAGCGCGGACGCTCCAAGCGGCGGAAATGTCGCGACTTACGAAATTTCCGCAAACGTAAAACGCATTGATGAATATGCGTTTGCAAACAGCACGAGCCTTGTCAGCGTGAAAATTCCTGATTCTGTAACTGCCATCGGGGATTACGCCTTCTCGGGCTGCACGAGCCTGAAAGAGATCACGATTCCCAGCAGCGTGACAGAGATTGGCGCGCACGCATTCGATGGATGCACGGCGCTGGTGAAGGTGGATGGGCTGGAGAATGTAACGAATCTCAGTGACTTCACGTTCTACAACTGCACATCACTGCAAGATGTTGGAGATTTGACTTCTTTGACGAGCATTGGCGAATCTGCTTTTGCAGGCTGCAAATCACTGACGCAGCTCGGTGATATGCCCCATCTGAAAAGTATCGGCGCGTCTGCTTTTTCATACGCCATCAGTTGGGACGATGAACCGGAGCAGCATTATTACTGCGATTCACTGAAGCGTATTGGCGACATTTCTAATGTCGAACAAATCGGTGATTCAGCCTTTTTCAGCTGCGCGTCTTTAGCAGAAATCGGAAGTTTGCAGCATGTCACAACAATTGGGGATTGGGCTTTTGGGTATTGCACTTCACTCAAAGAAATCAGCAGCTTAGACAATATTAAAAAGATTGGCAGATGGGCTTTCTACGATTGTCAGTTGAATACGCTTGAAATCGGAGGAAATGACGTCCACATTGGGGCGGAAGCATTTTCAGGTTGTAACTCACTTGTAAACATTGAGGGTTTAAGCAACGTAACAAGCATCGGCAGCGGTGCTTTCGAGTCCTGCGCCATGACCACCATTAGCGGTCTAACGAACATTTCTGCCATTCCGGATAGCGCATTTGCCAGCTGTACCAATCTGCAAAGCGTAGAAGGTTTGGGGAATGTGACGAGCATTGGCGCATACGCATTTTCAGGTTGTAACTCACTTGTAAACATTGAGGGTTTAAGCAACGTAACAAGCATCGGCAGCGGTGCTTTCGAGTCCTGCGCCATGACCACCATTAGCGGTCTAACGAACATTTCTGCCATTCCGGATAGCGCATTTGCCAGCTGTACCAATCTGCAAAGCGTAGAAGGTTTGGGGAATGTGACGAGCATTGGCGCATACGCATTCTCCAGATGCTATGCGTTGGAAACACTTGATAACACCGATAATGTAACCACTATTGGTGCTTACGCTTTCAGAGATTGCGAATCGCTCACATCCATGGAGCATTTGAGCAATGTAACAAGTATTGGCGATAGTGCTTTTGTAGGCTGCACCTCCTTGGTTCGGGTTGGTGATATGCCCCATTTGGAAAGCATCGGCGACTCTGCCTTTGGGGTTTCCAGCCGTTGGATTCCGGACGAAGGCATGTCAAAAGACTATGCCTGTGCGTCACTGGAAAGCATCGGAGATCTCAGCAGCGTTACTTCCATCGGCGAAAACGCCTTCTATCAGTGCACTTCGCTGAAAACCGTCGGCAGTCTCAGCAGCGTTACTTTCATCGGCGCAAATGCGTTCAAGCAGTGTACTTCCCTGCAAAGCATCGGGGAACTCGGCAGTGTTACACGCATAGCGTATGGCGCCTTCTACGGCTGTGAATCACTGACCAGCATTAGCGGCTTGGAAAAGCTGACCGTCTTGAATCGAGAGACATTCCGCAATTGCAAATCGCTGAAAACCGTTGGTGATTTAAGCAGTGTGACAAGCATCAGCGAGAAAGTGTTTGATGGCTGCACTGCGCTAACCACAGTTGGCGATTTAAGCAGCTTGAAGGCTGTTCCTGACAAGCTGTTCTACTGTCTGAAGGAGCTTCTTTCGGTCGGCGATTTAAGCAGCGCTACCAGCATTGGGAAAGATGCATTCTATGGCTGCAGCAAGCTGGCGAGTATCGGGGACATGTCCAACGTCCGCACCATCGGCGAATATGCGTTTTCTAATTGCAAAGCATTGACCAGCCTTCCTGAACTGCCCCGGCTGAATAGCATCGGCAGCAGCGCATTCGCTGACTGCACCACTTTAACCAGCGTCGGGAATCTGACCAATGTCACAACGCTCGGCACTTGTGCCTTCAATAGCTGCAAAGCGCTGAAAACCATTGGCGATTTAAGCAAAGTCACATCCATCGGATATTCCACCTTTGGCTTCTGCACCGCATTAGAGAGCGTAGGCGACCTGAGCAGCGTAACTTCGATTGATTCTTACGCATTTGAAGGCTGCTCTTCGCTTGTGCGTGTCGGCAACATGAGTAATGTCGAATCCATTGATTCTAACGGTTTTGTGAATTGCAGTGCCTTGGAACACGTTGATGAACTTGACAAGATTACCAGCATCGGTCAGTATGCATTTATGGGCTGTACTGCACTGAAGAGTATCGGTTCCCTGCACAACTTGGAAACTATCGGGAAAGGTGCTTTTAACGGCTGCAGTGCACTGGAGCATGTTGATGATTTGTACAGCTTGACGCGCTTGGAATCCGGGGTTTTCGCAGGCTGCGTATCGTTGATTAGCGTTGACTGGTCTGACAAATTAACCGCCATTGGGGATAATGCATTCAGCGACTGCAAATTGCTTGTCAGCATCGGTGATTTAGGCAATGTTACAAGCATTGAATCTCTTGTCTTTTGTGGCTGTATCTCGCTGAAATCAATCGGCGATATGCCTAAATTGGAATCAATTGGGGTGGAGTGTTTCATGGGATGCACTGCGCTGGAAACCGTCGGTGATTTAAGCAGCCTGAAAGAGATTCCCTCTGAGACGTTTGAGGGCTGCACTTCCCTGCTGAGCGTCGGCGACCTGAGCAATGTAACCGCTATCGGAAAATATGGGTTTTCCGGCTGCACAAAACTGACCTCAATTCCGAATCTGGGCAGTTTGGAAAAGGTCGATCAATTTGCCTTTTCCGGATGCGAGTCGCTTGCATTGCTGGGCAATCTTCGCAAGCTAACGAGTTTTGGCTACTCGCCTTTCGTTAACAGCCCTTTCCTTAACTGTCCGAACCTTGTCCTGGAAGTCCTGCCGGACTCCGCCGCTGAGCAGTACGCAAAGAACTACAGCATGCGGTACACCTACATTACGGAGTAATTCTCACATCACTTGGTTCTTCGCGGAATCTTGGGGGCAAACAACAAGATTCCGTGAAGAACCTCTTTTATCTTGCACCATTTCGTCCACATCCACATCCATGTTGATATGTGCCGTTGGATTTCGCAGAACTATAGTGCGTTTCTAAAATGAGACCGGTGCAGTTTCAAGCAGATTTTCTTGCAATTCAAGGATGAAAACCGAAGGTTTACTGGCGGTAAATCGAGAAGTGCAAGAAAAGATGCCAAAATTGCACCGGTCTCATTTTAGAAACACACGCTAAGGAGCAATCAGCTCATAGAATTTGAGCGCCTCGACAATCGCAGTTTCCTTGTCTGGCGGAGAGTGTGGCTGCTTTGCCTCCTCAGACTTCGGCTTGTTGTAATTCTCACGCTCAATAATGCCACATTTCTGCTTCACCTGTGCGATATAGAGGTAGCTGACCTTCAATCCATTATGTTCCAGAACATACGTTTTGATTTCCCCGTAGGTTGCCTTTTTCTCCGCGGCAGTCAAATCCAGCTCGTCCATCTTCACTTCAATCTCGATATGGTCCTTGCTTTGAAGTTGGACAATGCACATACCGTCTCAACGGTATTCCCTTTGTCCCACAAAAGCTCCGTAACTTCCCCGCCATCCTTGAACACCGGAAAATTCAGACCAATCCGCTTTAGCGGATATTCAGACTCGTCATTCCTGTAAATTTCAATTTCCTTAATCAAGGCTGTGACCACATTTCTCTTTTCTTCGTCATTTATTATATTATAAACGCAGTCGAAATTCACCATGATTTTGTAAATATTCTCAAGAGTAATTGCCTGCTGCTTAATTGCATCTCGCCGAAGTCTGGCATCTTCGATTTTTTCCTCCAGCTCAACAATGACATCATATAGGGAATCTAACCGCAAGGTCATATCATGGAGCTTTCGTTCCCGGTATTTTGCATCAGCAGGGAGACTGTCAATTTCCCGTTCCAATCTTGTTTTATTCAGATCAACTTCCTTCAGCTTTGCCTGATAGCCCTCCAGTTCTTTATCCACTGCTTTCGTGTCAATCTGAACGCCAATCCGTTTTTTAATGGCTTGGGCATATTCCTCATTCCTTACGATCTCACGAATTGCCTCAATGACCATCGGTTCAATATCGGTCTTTTTCAGCATTGCCTTATATTCACAATGCTTACCCCGGACCATCCTATTCCGACTACATACATAATAGTAAATTTCTTTGTAAGTGCCATCTTTATTTGTCCATGCGTGTTTATTCGTATACATGGGACTTCCACAAACCGGGCATTTCAGCAGACCGGATAACAAATGAACTCGATCCCGCCCAATTTTTGACGGTTGCTTTACTCCGGTTCTAAGACGCTTGGCATGAGCCTTTTCCCATACCTCCTCACTAACGATTCCTTTATGCTGTCCCTCTGTCAGAATGTAATCGTCATTTCTTTTCATCTGGTAATCGTTTTTTGTGCCTTTGACTTTTTCCTTCGTTCTCCGTCCATAGGCAATTTTACCGCAATAAACCGGGTTATCCAATATCAGTTTAATAAAATGTCCTGTCCAATCCTCTAATGTGCCATTCTGCCTCGGAATTTTCCGTATACCTTGTAAGTTCAACTGATTCGCAATACCACCCAAACCGATTTCCGATGAAGTATATAATTCAAAAATCTTCCGTATTGCCACAGCCTCTGTTTCTTCAATCATCAGCTTGTTATCTTCCAGTGTATATCCGTAGGGAGCAAAGCCACCATTCCATCCACCTTGCCGTGCCTTTTCGCGCCGCCCGTTCATCGTCTGCTCGATAATATTCTCACGCTCAATCTCAGCCACAGCAGATAGTACAGAAATCAAAAGTTTTCCGCTTGTCTGAGAGGAATCAATCCCTTCTTCTAT
>ENA-ORTU01000995-ORTU01000995.1-human-gut-metagenome-genome-assembly--contig:-NODE-995-length-30864-cov-5.856373_pt1 | contig 30864 bp, 29 predicted proteins | sample MGYA00241910_ERZ509184 | MGnify/ENA primary metagenome ERZ509184 (study PRJEB26280, sample SAMEA2338847) | human gut metagenome | biome: human gut; feature: human-associated habitat; material: faeces... | reverse complement strand
AAAATGTCACCCAGGAGGATCTGCTTCAGTCCTGCCGCACGGCCTTTGCCGGGGGATATAGCGCTGTGAAGCTCTACTTCATGCTGGGCCTGCCCACGGAGACAGACGAGGATGTGCTGGGTATTGCCGACCTGGCTGCCCGGGTTATGCATGCCTGGCGAGAGAGCGCGTCCAACAAGCAGCGGGGGGTGCGCATTACGGTGTCTACCTCCTGGTTCGTGCCCAAGCCCCACACGGCTTTTCAGTGGGAGCCCCAAATTTCTAAAGAGGAATACCAGCGCCGGGTGAAGCTCCTGCGGGAGGCCATCACCACCAAGACTGTTACCTACAACTGGCATGACCCTGACACCAGCTTTCTGGAGGCTGTGCTGGCCCGGGGAGATCGGCGCATGTGCAAGGTCTTGGAAGATGCGTGGCGTAAGGGCGCGAAGCTTGACGCTTGGGAGGAGTATTTTTCCCTGGAACGCTGGATGGAGGCTTTTGATGAGTGCGGCCTGGATCCGCATTTTTACGCCAACCGCCAGCGGGAAAAGGATGAGATCATGCCCTGGAGCGTTATTTCCAGCGGTGTGACGGAGGAATATCTTTGGCGGGAACTGCAGCGGGCCAAGGCGGGCGTTACAACCCCGGATTGCCGCACCCACTGCAACGCCTGCGGGGCTAATCACTTGGTGGGGGGGACTTGCCATGTCTAAGCTGAGATTGTTATTTATCAAGGAAGGCCCGGCGGCTTACATCTCTCACCTGGATCTACTGCGCACGGTGCAGCGCGCCTTTCCCCGGACGGAGCTAGACATCAAGCACAGCAACGGCTACCATCCCCATCCCATCATCTCCATCGTCCTGCCCCTGCCCGTGGGGCAGAGCAGCCAGTGCGAGCTGCTGGATTTTGAGGTGACCCAGGAAACCGATGGCCGAGGCATTGCCGAAAAGCTCAATGAGGGTATGCCCGAGGGGCTGCATGTGCTGGATTGCTACGAGGCCAAGCGCCCAGTACGGGAGCTGGCTGCGCTGCGGGCAGAGGTCACATTGGAATATGACAGTGGCATACCGGAAAATGCGGCTCATCGACTACAGGAGCTGCTGAGCCGCCGGGAGCTTATTATCCAAAAGCGCACCAAGCGCAAGGACATGGCGGATGTGGATATAGCGCCCATGATCCTTCAGACGGATTGGAGGGAAGGGGAGAACGCCCTGATAGGTACCGTCCTGGTCCAGGCACAAAATCCGGGTCTGAACCCTCAGCTGCTGGAGAAGGCTGTGGAGCGGTACGCCCCGGAGCTGGCGCCGGACTTCACCCGGGTGCGGCGGCTGGAGCTGCTGGATGCGGAGGGGAAAATTTTCCGCTGAAAATGAAAAAAATGCTTGCACGCAGAGCGCAAGTGTGATATTCTATACTGGCGTAAAAAGGGCGGTCCTCTGCTGTCGGCGCTCCCAAAGTGAGATGGGCGCTGCAAAATGGCGGCATGAACACCTATATTATTAGGAGGAAATATCCATGGATCTCATCAAGGCTCTTAACGAGAAGCAGCTGCAGGCTGAAAAGCCCCAGGTCAATGTGGGCGATACCGTCAAGGTACACGTCAAGGTCAAGGAAGGCTCCCGTGAGCGTATCCAGGTCTTTGAGGGTACCGTCATTGCTAAGAAGCACGGCGGCATCGAGGAAACCATCACCGTCCGCCGCCTGTCCTATGGCGTGGGTGTGGAGAAGGTTTTCCCCGTTCACTCCCCCTCCATCGAGAAAATCGAGACCGTGCGCAGCGGTTTTGTCCGCCGCGCCAAGCTGTACTATCTGCGTGACCGGGTCGGCAAGGCCGCCAAGGTCAGAGAGAAGCTGTAAACAGCGAGCCGAAAACCGCCGACCTTTGTCGGCGGTTTTTATGTCTAAAACAAAGAGTCAGCAGACGAGCTTCTCGCCTGCTGACTCTTTTTGCAATATTTGCAATATCAGATATACCGCTGAGTGTTCACGTCGAACACACCACGGGTGGTGATTCGCAGGGTGGGGATCACCGGCAGAGCCATGAAGCTCAAGGTCATGAATGGGTCGATGTCCTGAGACACGCCCAGGCGGAAGGCCTCTTCCTTGGCACTTTCCAGGGCACTGTTCACCATGACCAAGGGGTCATCGCTCATAATACCTGCGATGGCCAGGGGTACCTCGCCCAAAACCTTGCCGTCCTGCATCACAGTAATGCCACCGTGATTCTCCGCAATACGGTTGGCGGCGGCGGCCATTTCCTCCTCATTGGTCCCCACCACGATGATATTGTGGGAGTCATGGGAGATGCTGGTGGCCACGGCGCCGGACTTCAGGCCATAGCCTTTGATGTAGCCAAGACCAATGTGATGGGTGTTCTTATGACGTTCGATAACGGCCACCTTCAGAATATCATACTCTACATCGATATGATCGATGTAGCCGGCATCCTCAGAGATAATTTCCCCGGGCACCAGGCCGATGATGGCGTGGGGACGGCCATCCTTAAAGTCCTCCGCTGTCAGCTTGCCCAGGTGGAAGGTATCGTGGGCGCGTTTGACCAGATAGGGGTCGATCTCCGGGGTGGGGAAGTCCCGCAGCTGGCCGTCGTACATCAGCTCACCCCGTTTATAGACCATCTCAATGTTAAAGTCATTGAAATTGTCGATGACCACAAAGTCGGCCAGGTAGCCGGGAGCGATGGCACCGCGGTTATTGAGCAGGAAGTATCGGGCGGCGGTGTGGCAGGCGGCCTTCACAGCGATGATGGGATCCACGCCCAGGGAAATGGCCTTCTTCACGATGTAGTCGATGTGTCCCTTTTCCAGCAGGTCATTGGGGTGCTTGTCGTCGGTGCAGAACATGCAGCGGTCCACATATTTGTCACACAGCAGGGGGGCCAGGGCCTCCAGGTTCCTTGCGGCTGTACCCTCCCGGATCATGATGAACTGACCGCGCTTCAGCTTGGCCAGGGCGTCATCAATGTCGGAGCATTCATGGTCGGAATATACGCCGGCGGCGATATAGGCGTTAAGGTCGTTGCCGGAAAGGCCGGGGGCATGGCCGTCGATCTTCTTGTGATGGGCCTGGGAGGCCACAATCTTCTCCACTACCTGGGGATCGCCGTTGACGGTGCCTACAAAGTTCATCATTTCTGCCAGACCCTGGACCCGGGGATGGTCATAGAAGGAGTCAATGGCCCGGTAATCCAGAATGGCGCCGGACTCGTCCAGGGGCGTGGCGGGCACACAGGAGGGCAGCATGAAGCGCACATCCACCGGCAGATCCTCCGTAGCCTGGAGCATGTATTCGATGCCATCGGTGCCCATGACGTTGGCAATCTCGTGGGGATCGGTGATAACGGTGGTGGTGCCGTGGGGAAGGACCGCCTTGGCAAACTCCGTGGGGCTCACCAGAGAACTCTCCAGATGGATATGTGCGTCCAGGAAGCCGGGCAGCACGATCTTGCCGGAGACATCCATTTCCACCTTGCCGTGATATTCGCCCATGCCCACGATGAGCCCCTCCGCCACGGCGATGTCGCACTGGCTGAGCTCATTGGAGAAAACGTTGACATAGGTGGCATTTTTTAGAACCAGGTCGGCCGGTACCCGGCCGGCGGCCACGTCGATGACATGGAGCTTTTTGTTGAGCTTGCGGTTGATTTTACCGGCATAGCTTTCTTTCACGGACATAATTCGTTCTCCTTTCATACAGACGGGGAGGAGCCCCACAGCTTGCATCCGCTGGCATCCTGGCATCTGTTTTATTAATTCCTCATATTACCACAGCTTATTTCAAATGTCCACAAAAAAATGAAAAAAAGATGGCTGCATTTCAGCAGCCATCTTAAAAAATTACTTGATCGTTCCGTCGGCGTTGAATACCGGCAGGGGAGCCAGAAACTTGATGTCCTTGCGCTGGGCGGCCGCGCCCTCGGCCAGAGCGGCAATACGGTCTACCACGATGCCGCCCGCCAACTCCACCAAATGCTCCATAGCCAGCAGGGAACCGCCGGTGGAGATGACATCGTCCATGAGCACGATACGCTTGCCACGAATCATCGCCGCATCGTCACTGCCCAGATACAGCCGCTGAGTGCCGGCGGTGGTGATGGATTTATCCTCCACATGGATGGGGTCAGGCATGTAGACCTTTTCCCCCTTGCGGGCAATGAAGTACTTCTCTGCGCCGGATTGGCGGGCCATTTCGTGGATAAGGGGGATGCTCTTGGCTTCGGCTGTAAAAAGATAGTCATAGCTGCCGGGCTCCAAAAGCTCCAGCATAGCCTTGGCGCAGGCCACGGTCAGCTCGGCGTCACCAAAGCAGATGAAGGCACCGATGTGCAGATCGTCTGTCACCTTGCAGATAGGCAGCTCGCGCTGCAAACCAGCCACTGTCAGCGAATATGTATGCATAAAAAATTCTCCTTTTGCCCCAAAAGCACCCGACATAAGAAAAGCCCTTCCCGTAAGGGACCGGCTTGGGTTAGGCGCACTGTCGCATGAGGCGATTATTTTTTTGGCTGTGGGTGGGAGGGCAATAAACCTTCCTTTATTATTATATATAAGAATTGCAAAAAGTCAATATGAAATCACCGCAGACACCGGATTGCGCCGGAAAAATCCGGCAGCGGAAGGAGTATTTGCACATTGCACAAAAAAGCCAAGCTTTTTTTTACAATGAAGGGGATGTTTTTCCCGGCGAAACCCCTTGAGAAATACCGGGAATGGTGTTATCATCTTTATGTACGGGACATGAGAGCCCGTCATATAAACATTCCAAATCGGAACATATTTTTGAGGAGGCAATTTATTATGAATGCTTATCTGGCCAGCGTCATTGAGAACGTTAAGGCGAAGCACGGTAACGAGCCTGAGTTTGTTCAGACCGTTGAAGAGGTTTTTTCCTCTTTGGAGCCCGTCATTGAGAAGCACCCTGAGTATGAGAAGGTCGATCTGCTGAACCGCATGGTCGAGCCTGAGCGTATGTTTACCTTCCGTGTTGTGTGGTGCGATGATAACGGTCAGTGGCACACCAACCGCGGCTGGCGCTGCCAGTTCAACGGCGCTATTGGCCCCTACAAGGGCGGTCTGCGTTTCCAGAAGAACGTGTACGAGGGCATTATCAAGTTCCTGGGCTTTGAGCAGACCTTCAAAAACAGCCTGACCGGCCTGCCCATCGGCGGCGCCAAGGGCGGTTCCGATTTTGATCCCGCCGGAAAGTCCGACGCTGAGGTTATGCGTTTCTGCCAGAGCTTCATGACCGCTCTGTATCGTTACATCGGGCCCGATGTTGACGTTCCCGCCGGTGATATGGGCGTGGGCGGCCGCGAGATCGGCTATCTGTATGGTCAGTACCGTCGCCTGAAGGGCGTGTGGGAGAATGGCGTTCTCACCGGTAAGGGCTTCTCCTACGGCGGCTCCCGCATCCGTCCCGAGGCTACCGGCTACGGTGCTATCTACTACCTGCAGGAAGTGCTGAAGCACGAGAATGACACTATCGAGGGCAAGCGCATCGCTATCTCCGGCTATGGCAACGTGGGCTGGGGCATCATGAAGAAGGCATCCCAGCTGGGCGCCAAGGTTACTTACTTTGCCGGTCCCGACGGTTATATTCACGATCCCGACGGCGTTATCACCGACGAGAAGCTGAACTTCATCCTGGAGATGCGCGCTAAGGATCCTATGCACTGCAAGCCCTATGCCGATAAGTTCGGCTGCGAGTTCGTGCCCGGTGAGAAGTGCTGGGGCGTCAAGGATGTGGACGTGTACATGCCCGCCGCTATGCAGAACGACGTTAAGATGGAGTCCGCTGAGAAGATCGCTGTTTCCGGCGTGAAGTACTACATTGAGGTCGCCAATATGCCCACCACTAACGATGCCCTGAACTTCCTGCGTCAGCAGAAGCACATCATCGTGGCTCCCTCCAAGGCTGTTAATGCCGGCGGCGTGGGTGTCTCCGCTCTGGAGATGGCACAGAACTCCGAGCGCCTGGTTTGGAGCGCCGAGGAAGTCGACCATCAGCTGCACACCATGATGGAGAACATCCACCGTGTGTCTGCTGAGGCTGCTGCCGAGTACGGCCTGGGCTATGACTTGGTGGCTGGCGCCAACATCGCCGGCTTCAAGAAGGTCGCCGAGGCTATGATGGAGCAGGGCTGCTTCTAATCGGGCTGCTTGCTTCCAAAACAAATTACTGCAAAAAAGGAGAAGCCGAAAGGCTTCTCCTTTTTGTGCATTTTAAAGTGGGTTTTGCTAAAATGCTGAGAAATAATGGACATATTATTGACAAATCCTTAGCGATAGTTTACAATGAACTTGCGAGAGATCACGAACACTGCTCAGGGAACCGATAGCGCACTGACTTCCGGTATTTATGGCCTCGTCCGCAAAATCACCACACCACAACGAGGCCGGCCTTGGCTTCGTTGTGTTTTTTTTGCGGAGAAAGGAGAGACTATGGAAGAAAAGACCCACAGAAATTCGTCGCCACTTACCATCATGACTATTTTGGCGGTCATATTATTGATTGCGGCCATCATCCTGTCCGTGATCTGCGTCCGGCAAAGGAATGCACTGCGCTATAAATCCATCGTGACCCTCAGCATGGCCTATGCGTATATGCAGGAGGTGTATGCGGGAGAGGATGCATCGGAGCATCCCCAGGTCCATATGATCCTGCAAAGCCTGGAGGGCCTGGCGGATGATTTGGATGAACCGGCGCAGAGGGTGAAGGAGTTGGTCCACCTTTCCGTACAGGTCCTCTCTGAGGAAAACTTCCCAAAAGTGGCGCAGATCGTCCTGCCCATCCGTGTGGTTTTCGACACGGAAAATAAAACCGTGTCCACAGATATGGACCAGCTGAACCGGGCCATTGACCAGCTGGAGACACTTGTAACGCAGTAAGCTCCTATATGGATATTACAAGGCCCTCCGACTGAACCGGAGGGCCTTGTTTTTATAGAGTTTAATATTGCGAGACCAGCGCGCCGGCTGGCTGCGGGAATGTGCGCCTTTCTTTAGAGCTTGGAACGGGAGGACTGCTCTCCCGCTATTCCCCCGGCCTTGGAAATGACAGAGCTTTTTTTATCCGATTAAAGCGTATGGTAGAGCTTTTCCTGCTGGCTTCCGGCAACTACGGCAAGGCCCCGAGATTTGAGGATAGATGCTATAATGTTGGCGTCCTGTAAAGCGGAATTGCTTTCCAATTGATTGAGAAAATAGGTATCCGCCAGGTGCTCCTGAATCAGCTGCCGTGCCACCCGCTCCGGCGTGGCGGCATCCTCCGGAGAGCAATCAGCCAGAGAACAGAACAACTCTGCCCGGTGTACCGCCTCCGCTATCGGGCGGTGCAGGCCCGAAAGACCCACCACGCAGATGACCTGACGGGAGCACGCCGGAATCACCGGCTCATGTTCCGCGTGGGCCTTCAGGGGGAGCTGGCGGGAGCCGTCCGCCTCCACCAATACGAAGTCTGCCAGGGAAGCCAGCACTTCATAGGGAATTCCGCAATCAACCAGCTTTTCGGTGGGGGAGCGCCCGGCAGCGCAGACGATACGGTTTCTCCTCAGGGCATCCTGCAGTGCTGGCTCTGTGGGATCCAGCACCGTGGGCAGGTCCCTATAGCCCAGAAAGTGGGTGCTGGTGCACAACAGCACCCGGCCCGGCAGTTCATCAGCCAAAGTGCGCAGCAGGGTGGTTTTTCCGCCACTGCCGATGATGGCCGTTACGCCGCGTTGAATACCCAGCAGGGGAGCAAGCTCCATCTCCGCCACCTCCTTTTTGCAACAGTATAGCGCACCTGCGGCCGGTTGTCCAGTTGACACAGGGTGCGCAAACGGGTAGAATAGGCATAAGAAAAGGAAAGAAGGGATTGCTATGGCTATTTTGATCCGCGGTGCCGGGGATATTGCCACGGGCATCGCTCTGCGTCTGTACCGCGCGGGTTTTCAGATCGTGATGACGGACCTGCCACAGCCTACCTCTATCCGCCGCACAGTGTGCTTTTCCGAGGCTTTGCGCCTGGGGGAGATGCTGGTGGAGGATGTCTGCGCCCGGCGAGCGGGTACAGCCCAAGAGGCCCTGGACATCGCCGCTGCGGGAGATATCGCTGTGCTGGCGGATCCGGAGTGCGCCCTGCTGCCCCAGCTGCATCCGGCAGCCCTGGTGGATGCCATTTTGGCCAAGCATAACTTGGGTACCCATCGAAACATGGCTCCGGTGGTTGTTGCCGTGGGTCCCGGCTTCACCGCTGGGGAGGATTGCCACGCCGCCGTGGAGACCATGCGCGGCCACACCCTGGGGCGGGTTATCTACTGCGGCTCGCCAATCCCAAATACCGGCGTTCCCGGCATCATCGGCGGTTACGGCGCCGAGCGGGTGATGCGGTCCCCGGCGGCAGGGGTATTCGAGCCCAAAATGGAGATCGGTCAGATGGTGAAGGCAGGCGAAGTGGCAGCGGTGGTGAACGGCCAGCCTATGCTCTGCACCATCGACGGCTGCCTGCGGGGCCTTCTTCAAGAAGGACTAACAGTGCCTGCAGGCATGAAGTGCGGCGATATCGACCCCCGTTGCCAGCAATCCCACTGCTTCCAGGCGTCGGATAAGGCTTTGGCCGTAGGCGGCGGCGTACTGGAGGCATTGCTGCACTTCGGCTGTCGGCCGGATTGAGCTATAGTTCGCCCAAAATGTCTGCCGAAAAAGGCAGACATTTTTATTGCAGGAGCATCCCCAATCCCACCAGCACACAGCCCAGCAGGAAAAACAGAACAAGCAGCGCCGCTGCGTTGCGCAGAAATTTTTTCCAGCCCAGCCGCTTCAGATCCATGAATGCATAGGGATACAGCAGCCCCGTGTGGCCGATGGGCTTTCCGCCGGTAGCCCGCAGCAGGGCATAGACGGTGTAAGCCAGGGGCAGCGTCAGCCACCACACGGCGCACAGCAGGGATAGCCCCGTTTTGTCCGCCAAAAACAGCCACTGGGCTACCACCAACAGCGGGGTCAGGTAATGCACGCAGATGTTACCAAAGCTGCCGCCGAAGTCGGCGAAGCTCTGTCCCTTGCGTTTCTGCTCGGGCACCAGCACAAACTGATAGATCAGGTGCGTTACCCAAATGTACAGAGCCATGGCGCAGGAGAGCCGCACATCGGTCAAAACCGCCCACAGCCGCCCTCCCGGCCAAAAGCCCGCGCAAAGCAGCAGCAGCTCATACACGGTCAGCAGGAGGTTACTCTGATTCGTGTAAAAACAGAACATCCCCGCCCGGATCCGCCCTCTGGGGATGAGCTGCGAATGCAACAAAAGCCCTGCGGTATTCAGTAAAAAGAGAAACAGCGCCGAAAGCTGTAAGCCGGACATTTTGAACCCTCCCTTATATCCGGTAGGTGGAGCAGTTCACCCGTCCGCCTGAAATGGTGATGATGCCATAGGTGCAGGGATTGCCCCGGCCGACGGAACCTGGATTCATCACCCACAGCGTTCCGTCATAGTCCACCAAGGGCCTGTGAGTATGGCCAAAGAGCAAAATCTGCGCGCCCATCTCCTTAGCGGCATAAATAGCTGACATGGTGCTTGCCTTTACATTCCTTGTGTGGCCATGCATCATCAGGATGCGCACACCGGCATACTCTGTGAGCACCTCCGGAGTGTCCACCGCCCCCCAATCGCAATTGCCGGGCACGGTTTGCATGGGGATGGCCGGGAGCTGCCGGTGCAGCGCCTCCGCGTCCCGCTGGCAATCGCCCAGGTGCAGGATGATGTTTGGGTCCGTCAGCTCCGCACACCGGGCCATGTTTTCCACATTTCCGTGGGAATCCGATAAAACTAAGATCCGCATTGTGATCCTCTTTCCCTTCAGTATACCCGGATTATACAAGGAAACAGTTGAAAAAGCAATGATTTCCGGCTACAATAGGGAAAGAAAGGAGGGCAGCGCCCATGTATGAGAGCATAGTAAGGCTGGACCTCCACGGCAAAAATGCCTATCAGGCCCGGGTGGCCCTGGACGCAGCGCTGCGCCGGGCCAAGGGCGGCACCTACCGCATCCGCTGCATCCACGGCTGTCATGGCGGCACGGTGCTGCGGGATATGATCCGCGGGGAATACGCCCGGCACCCCCGGGTGATCCGGCTGGAAGTAAGCGCCGACGGCGGCACCACGGATCTGGTGCTGCGGGAGCTGTAAGGAGAGATAAAAATGAAAAAAACCTTGACCGTGGCCCAGGTGCAGATGCCCGTGACCCGGGATAAGAGCGAGAATATCGCCGCCGCCTGCTGCCTGATCCGCCGGGCCGCGAGGCAGGGGGCGGAGCTTGCCATGCTGCCGGAGATGTTCTGCTGCCCCTACGAAAACAGAGCCTTCCGCCCCTATGGGGAGCCCTTGGGTGGCCCGGCTCAGCACGCTGTTTCCGCCCTTGCAAGGGAATTGGGAATATGGATCATCGCCGGTTCCCTTCCTGAGCTGGAGGGAGAGCGGGTATATAACACCGCCTTTGTTTATGACGATACCGGCTGCCAGGTAGCCCGCCACCGGAAAATGCACCTGTTCGATATCAGCGTGGAGGGGGGCCAGAGCTTCCGGGAGTCCGATACCCTGTCTCCGGGAAATGACGTGACGGTTTTTGACTCTCCCTGGGGGAAGCTGGGCCTTTGCATCTGTTTTGACCTGCGGTTTGAGGAGCTGGCGAGAGTCATGACTTTGCAGGGTGCCCAGGCTATTTTTGTTCCGGCAGCCTTCAATATGACCACCGGCCCTGCCCATTGGGAGCTGCTGTTCCGTCAAAGGGCGGTGGATAACCAGCTGTTCACCATCGGCACTTCGCCGGCCCGGAACGAACAGGAGACCTATGTGGCCTGGGGCCATTCGGTGATCTGCGATCCCTGGGGCAGCGTCCTGCACCAGTGCGGAGCGGGGGAGGAGCTGGCTGTGACGACTCTGGACCTTAAACGGGTGGAGTCTGTGCGGCGGCAGCTGCCCATTCTGTCTGCCCGGCGGGAAGATGTATATTCCATCGGCCAAAAGTGAGAGGAAGTCTGTGCTATTTATCTCTTGCGGTACTTTTCCCCTCGTGATATAATCATTAAAAGTCTGAAAAGGAGAAATGCACCATGATGAAATACACGGAAATGACCGCCCAGCAGCGCCAGGCAGAGTATGCCGCTGTGCTGGCGGAGTACGAGAAGCAGAAATCCTTGGGGCTGAAGCTGAACATGGCTCGCGGAAAGCCCGGCAGAGAGCAGCTGGATATGGTCACGGAGATGAGCAATATTTTGGTAAAGCCTGAGGACTTTATCTCCGACGGCATCGACAGCCGAAACTACGGCAATGTGGACGGCCTGCCCGCCGCTAAGGCCCTGTTTGCGGAGATTTTGGGCTGCAAGCCGGAGCAATGCTTCGTAGGCGGCAACGCCAGCCTTCAGCTGATGTATGACGCCATATCCAAGGCCTTTACCCATGGCATGCTCCACTCCGAGAAGCCCTGGAGCAAGCTGGATAAGGTGAAGTGGCTGTGCCCTGCTCCCGGTTACGACCGCCACTTCAAGGTGACCCAGTCCTTTGGCGCGGAGCTCATTACTGTCCCAATGACGGAAAATGGACCGGATATGGACGTGGTGGAGGAGCTTATTAAGGACCCCACTGTAAAGGGAATGTGGAATGTGCCTAAGTACTCCAACCCCGATGGCATTGTTTATTCCGATGAGACCATCCGCCGCATTGCTGCCATGAAGCCGGCGGCTCCGGACTTCATGCTCATGTGGGATAACGCCTACTGCATCCATGAATTTGATAGTGAGTTTGTTCCCTTCGACGACATTCTTTCCCTCTGCGCCGAAAACGGCAATGCCGATATGGTGTATGAGTTCGCTTCCACCAGCAAGGTTACCTTCCCCGGTGCGGGTGTGGCGGTCATGGCTACCAGCGAGGCTAATTTGGCCTATCTGGTGCCGCTGATCAATATTCAGACCATCGGCTATGACAAGATCAACCAGCTGCGCCACGTGAAGTATCTGCAGAATAAGGCACATACCCTGGCCCTGATGCAGCGCCACGCAGCCATTCTGCAGCCCAAGTTCCACGCCGTACTGGATGCATTGGACAGCGAGATCGCGCCCCTGGGCATCGGCGGTTGGAAGCGTCCCGTGGGTGGATATTTCGTCTCTTATGATGCCATGCCCGGCACGGCCAAGCGCGCCCTGGCACTGTGCAAGGAGGCGGGCGTCACCATGACCGGCGCCGGCGCTACCTTCCCCTATGGCGTAGATCCCCAGGACAGCAACATCCGCATTGCCCCCTCTCTGCCTCCGGTGGAGGAGCTGCAGCAGGCCATTGCCATCTTCTGCCTGTGCGTGAAGCTGGCGGCTTTGGAGAAGCTGGGCGTATGAGGTGGCTGGCTGCATCAGACATCCACGGCAGCGCTACTGCCTGCCGCCGCGTGTTGGAGGCGTTTGAGCGGGAAAAGGCGGAGGGGCTCCTGCTGTTGGGTGACATTTTGTACCATGGACCCCGGAACCCTCTGCCCGAGGGCCACGACCCCAAGGAGTGCATCCACTTGCTGAACGAGTACCGGAATCATATCGCCGCTGTGCGGGGCAATTGCGAGGCGGCGGTGGACCAGATGGTCCTGCAGTTTCCGGTGCTGGCAGAATATATGCTGCTGCGGCTGGGGAAAAAGCTGGTCTTTGCCACCCACGGGGATGTGTATAATCCGGAGCATCTTCCTCCCCTGGCTAAGGGAGGGATTCTCCTCACGGGCCACACCCATGTGCCTGCCTGCGACGAATATCCGGAGTTTCTGTATCTGAATCCAGGCTCTGTGTCCCTGCCCAAGGACGAGCAGAAGCGCAAGGGCTATATCCTGCTGGATGACGAGGGAGCCGTATTCAAGGAGCTGGACGGCACGGAATACCATCGGTATCAATTTTAATCCCTGTCAGACTCATTAAGTTTTTCTGACAAAGGGCGGCAATCTGCTGCGTGTAGTGGGGTTTTAAAAAACCCAAAAAACAGCGGAGCCATGAAGTGACCCCAAAAAGTTAGACAAATATTTACGGCAGAAATTGTTCAAGCAGCCAAAAGGGCTTGCTGTCTGTGAATTGCAGGCGGCAGGCCCTTCAGTTTTGCATGGATCCTGCGGTTGTTACAGGAATTCTGCTACTCCCTTTGGCATGGAAAAGCACCCCATTTCTCAGTACAAGTGTTTTGCCATACTTATCTGAAAAATGGGGTGCAGCTCAACAGGATCGGAGCTTTATAGATTGTTAAAAGGGTTTTGCGGAGTTCGTGTTCGCAGACGCACAAAAACGAGATTTATTCTCAAGATATGTGCATGAGCGAAAATATCGCATAGGCTGCCGGTGTGGAGATTTTTGCCGCCGTGCGGGGGAATTATGCATGCAGCAGGCAGCAGGCCTTTTGCCGGAAGCTCGGAGTTTTTTGCAGGCTCTTATCAGCGGTGCAGCAGGGGGGACAGGGGCTTATAAATGAGGAAGCACAGAGCCGTGTCCAGCAGACCCTTGGCCAGGGTGAAGGGAGCATTGAACAGAACCAAGCACTCCAGCAGACCATTCACGCCGGGACGAATCTGCTGGTACATCCCTACGATAGCGTCTATAGCAATTAATTTGGAGTACACAGGATAGGAGATAAAGTAATTGATGGGGATACTCATAACCGCCATTACCAGTGCTCCGATGACAGCACCCCACAAGGCAGTTTTGCGGCTCTTTTTTCGGCGATAGATTACACCGGCAGGCACTATCAAGCACACGCCAATGAGAAAATTGGCCAGTTCACCTACACAGCCTGTAGAACTACGCAGACAGCAAACCAGGTTTTTAATTAGACACACAACTACACCTGATATAGGGCCCAGTGAGAAAGAAGCCAATAGGGCGGGTAACTCTGAGAAGTCCAGCTTTACAAAAGGTGGAATGAGAAAGGGCACTGGAAATTCCAGTAACATTAAAACGGTTGCTACGGCGCCCAGCATGGCGGTTACGGTGATTTTGTGGGTTTTTTGCTGTTGAGTCATAAAAAAATACTCCTTTCAATGTGTGGAACACCCGGAAACTGTCTTCCAAGGTGCACGCATTAAAAAGAGCATACCAAAATATGCCGTACACGCCTTCTCTCATCCAGACTATACTGTCGGTACCGGGATCGCACCGGTTCGTGCAGCCCAGGGGGGCCGCTTGCAGACTATACTGCCGGTGGGGAATCACACCCCGCCTCGAAGACAAATATTCGTTTGTTCACTGCTCAAAGTATATACCTGGTCTATAGAAAATGCAAGTAAAATTTTAGGCGAAAATTTGCATATTATTTGCTATTTTTACAAAAAAGACTTTACAAAATCGAAAATGTGTTCTATTATAACTGGGAAAGAGAGGGGATGCATGTGCGAGCCAGGCAAGTGACCTGCAGCTTCACCGGCCACCGTCCGGAAAAATTGCCTTGGGGAGAGGACGAATCGGACATTCGCTGTGCGGAGCTGAAGGAACGATTGTTTGATGCGGTGCTGGCAGCCTATGACCAGGGGTACCGGCATTTTCTATGCGGCATGGCCCGTGGAAGTGACTTTTGGTTCTGTGAGGCGGTTTTGCGTCTGCAAGAGATTCAAACGGATGTGTCTCTGGAGGCGGTGATACCATTTCTTGGTCAGGCGGATCGCTGGAGCAGGGGGGATCGGGCCCGTTATCAGCGGCTCCTGAACTGCTGCAATTACGAGACCGTTGTGCAGGAGGAGTATTCACCAGGCTGCATGCAGCGGCGCAACCGCTATTTGGTGGACCACGCTGCTCTGCTGATTGCTGTGCATGATGGCCTTCCCGGCGGCACACAAAAGACCATCGCCTACGCCATGCGCCGGGGCATAGAGGTTTTGGACATGCCGCCCGTTTGTTAAAAGAAAACCTGTGATAGATGCAGGTAAATGCATTTTTCTATGGCAGCTTGTGATGCATAAATATTTGCCCGGTGGGTATCCTACCTTCAAGATAAGGAGGGGGTTACTTTGATGCAGCAGAATTTGCCCAGTGAGGAAGGGAAAAAGGACCTGGATCCGAAGCAAAAAACGGACAGAATCGTGGAGCTGGGCTCCTCCGTGGTGACCAATCACCACGGCACTATCCATTGCCTAACCATCATCGGGCAGATCGAGGGGCATACCAACGCACCGGATAACGCAAAGACTACAAAATACGAACACCTCCTGCCGCTCTTGGCTTCGTTAGAGGAAAGCGATGATGTGGACGGGGTACTGATCCTGCTGAACACCGTAGGGGGCGATGTGGAGGCAGGGCTGGCCATAGCGGAGATGATTGCCGGCATGACCAAGCCCACGGCCACCTTGGTGCTGGGCGGCGGCCATTCTATTGGCATTCCACTGGCGGTTTCCGGCCGCATCAATATGATCGCGCCATCGGCCTCTATGACAGTGCATCCGGTGCGTATGAGCGGAACCATGATCGCTGCACCGCAGACCTACCGATATTTTGATAAGCTTCAGGAGAGCATCGTCCGCTTCGTGGCGGCACACTCCCAGATCCGGGCGGAGACCTTTCGGGAGCTGATGCTGCGCACAGATGAGATGGCCAACGACGTGGGCAGCGTCCTCTATGGGGAGGATGCTGTGGCTCTGGGTCTTATGCAGCAGGTGGGCACACTGAAGGATGCTCTGGCGGCACTGTACCGGGCCATCGACGAGGATAAAAAGCAGCGAAATACAAATTGAAAAAACTTGATAAATAATTGCTGGCGCATAGGCGAAAGCCTATGCGCCAGCTTCGCATGTTTTACTTTAAGAGCCGCTGCATATCCTCCGGCAGGGGAGCGGTGATGTCCAGCACCTCCCCCGTAACGGGATGCCGCAGGTGTACAGCGTAGGAGTGGAGGGCAGGCCGGGGAATGAGAGCTTTGTCCTCCGTACCGTAGAGCCAATCCCCAGCCAGGGGATGTCCTATTTCGGCCATATGCAGCCGCAGCTGATGCGTGCGGCCTGTGCGGGGCACAAGGCGCAGCAGGGATAGGCCGTTTCGCTGTGCCAGCACCTCATAGTCTGTATGGGCTGGTGCGCCCTGTGGGTCAATGTGCCGCTTGAGCAGAGAGTCACGGTCTCGGTCGATGGGCAGGTCAATGTGTCCTGATATTGGCTCTGGTGTGCCGAGACAGATGCCCCGATATTCCCGATAGAAATCTCCGGAGTGGAGCAGGGCCATGCACCGGGCGTGGATATATCCGGATTTTGCTACCACCATGACCCCGGTGGTACCCCGGTCCAGGCGATTCACACCGTGATACTGGTCGCTGTTCAGGTAGTGTGCCACTGCTCCGGCTACGGTTACTGGCTCCTGAGTGAGGGCGGCACAGTGGACGGTGATGCCGGCAGGTTTATTTAGGATCAGCAGATCCTCATCCTCCCATAGGATGGAGAGAGGAAAATCGATCGGGTGCAGGTTGGGGTTTTGACTGGGCGAATCGGATACATCTGCCGCAAGCCGATCGCCGGCATGGCATAGGGCGTTTACGGTGACTGGTACACCGTTGAGGGTTATTCCCTCCTCGCGCCATTTGATGGACTTGAGCAGGGAGGAGGACAGCGCAAAACGCTGGCGCAGCAGGTGCTTTACCGTGGCGCCATCCTCCTGGGCGGTGACAATGTGTGTAAGGATTCTCATAAAGTGGAGCCTCCGGGGGTAGATTTTCTCGATCAATTATGATACCATAATTGAATCAAGTAAGAGAAGGAGCTGTTTTTTATGGCATCTAAAGTATATTGGGCAGATTTTCGGGCAGATTTCCGGGAAAATCTGCAGCAGAAGCTGACCCGGTTGATGAAAACCGCCGGCATGGGCGAAATTGACTTCGACAACAAATATGTAGCCATTAAAATGCACTTCGGCGAGCCGGGCAACCTGGCGTTTCTGCGCCCCAATTGGGCAAAAACCGTGGCAGATTTCGTAAAAGAGCGGGGCGGCAAGCCCTTCCTCACTGATTGCAACACCCTTTATGTGGGCGGCCGCAAGAACGGATTGGACCATTTGGACACGGCTATGCTCAATGGGTTTAACCCCATGACCACCGGCTGTCAGGTAATTATTGCCGATGGCATCAAGGGCAACGACGAGGTGGAGGTGCCGGTTGAGGGCGGCGAATATGTGAAAAATGCCAAGATTGGCCGGGCCGTCATGGATGCGGATGCGTTTATTTCCCTGACCCATTTCAAAGGTCATGAATCCGCCGGCTTCGGCGGCACCCTGAAAAACATCGGCATGGGCTGCGGCAGCCGGGCGGGCAAGATGGAGCAGCACAACGCTGGAAAACCTCATGTGGTGCAGAAGCACTGCGTGGGCTGTAAAATGTGTACCAAAATCTGTGCTCACGACGCCATATCTGTGCAGGATCGGAAGGCAGCTATTGACCACAGAAAATGTGTGGGCTGTGGTCGCTGCATTGCTGTGTGCGCCCGCAATGCCATTACCGTCAATATTGATGAGTCCAACACAAACCTGAGCCGTAAAATATCTGAGTATGCCAAGGCCGTGGTAGATGGGCGGCCCTGCTTCCATATTTCCCTGATCATCGATGTGTCGCCCAACTGCGATTGCCGTGCGGAAAACGATGCGGCCATCGTGCCTAACGTAGGCATGTTTGCCTCCTTTGACCCGGTGGCCCTGGATATGGCTTGCGTAGATGCCGTGAACACACAGCCCATCCTCCGTGGTTCCGCTGCCGATATCGGCGACTGCCACGATCAAGATCACTTCCATTGCATTCATCCGGACACCGATTGGATGAGCTGCCTGGAGCATGCCGAAAAGCTGGGCCTGGGTACCCGGGAATATGAGCTTATAAAAATCTGACAGAATAATATCAGATAAAAGGCAAAGACACGTTTCAATATATGTGAATAATTTGAAAAGATTTTTCCTTTCGACAAAAGATTCTTGAAATTATTTGCAATTTATGTTAAAATTAGTTAACATAATTATTTGAGGCGCGGAGGAAGGAGAGGACGTGAAGCAGAAATTTGTTCCCGAATATGAAGGGGAGCTACGAAAGCACGCATTGCAGATTCCCCGGTGTATCAGTGAGTGCAGCGGTATCCGAGTGTTTGGGCGGCGTATTAAGTCCCTGGTTTTTTCCACGGATGTGGCTATTATCAAGAATATAAACGCCGACGCCGTAATTGCCGTATATAATTTTACCCCCCAACCCAGCATTACGCAAGCCATTATCAGCGCTTCTGATGTGCCGGTGTTTGCCGGTGTTGGAGGTGGCTATACCAATGGGCAGCGGTCTGTGAATATGGCGGCGGCAGCGGAGCAGCTGGGGGCCTTCGGCGTGGTCTGCAACGCTATGATCACCAATGAGGCCATCCGCGATATCAAGAGCATGGTGGAGATTCCGGTGGTTTTCACGGTGGTGTCAGAGCATGTGGACCTGGATAAGCGGCTGGCAGCCGGGGCAGACATTGTGAATGTGTCCGGCGCGGCCAGGACACCGGAAATTGTGGCGGAAATTCGGGCGAAATACCCGGAGCTGCCTATCATTGCCACCGGCGGTCCTACGGATGAGACGATTCTGACGGCCATCCGGGCAGGGGCCAACGCTATTACATACACACCGCCCAGCAGCAAGGACCTGTTTGCCAGGGATATGCAGGAGTATCGAGATTGGTATGAGGCCCACCGCAGAGAGGTGGACGAGATGCTGAATGAGGAATAAGGAAATCGGAGAGGGAAGACCTCTCCGATTTTTTTGCGTTTTTAAGCTCACATGGACAGATAGGCATCACACTTCTGGTTGGCCTGGAGGGCGACCTTCTCCTCGTCGATGGTGGCGAGACGGCCATGCTCTACGGTGACCTTGCCGTTTACTACGGTATAGTCCACGGGACCCCGGACGCCCACAGTACCCAGGACGGACTTGGGATCGTAGCAGGAGCCTACCAGCTCCAAACGGCGGCTGTCGATCATAAACAGGTCAGCGCATTTACCTACAGCGATCTGACCGATATCGTCCCGACCCAGCAATCGGGCGCTGCCCCGGGTGGCCATTTTCAGAATGTCGTAGCCGGTGGGGGCCTCACGGCTGGAGTTTAGCCGATGCAGCAGGAAGGCCACCCGCAGCTCCTCCATGAGGCTGGAGCCATCGTTGGAGGCGCTTCCGTCTACGGCCAGGCCCACGGGCACGCCCAGCTTCAGCATCTCGGGGATGCGGGCGATGCCGGAGGAGAGCTTCATGTTGCTGATGGGGCAGTGGGCAACGCCGGTGCCGGTTTTGGCCAGGATGCGCAGCTCCTCGTCGTTGAAGTGGATGCCGTGGGCAAACCACACATCCTCGCCGATCCAGCCCAGCCGTTCCATGTATTCCAGGGGACGGACGCCCTCACGCTGGAGCATAAAGTTCTCCTCATCCTTGGTCTCACACAGATGTGTGTGTAGGCGCACGCCGTACTGCCGGGCCAGGATGGCGCTTTCACGCAGCAAGTCGGCAGAGACGGAGAAGGGGGAGCAGGGAGCCAGAGCCACCCGGTGCATGGCACCGTAGGAGGGATCGTGGTACTGCTCGATGACCCGTGCGGAGTCCTTCATAATCTCGTCCACGGATTGAACCACGCTGTCAGGGGGGAGGCCGCCGTCCTTCACACTCAGGTCCATGCTGCCACGGCTGCAGTACATACGGATGCCCAGCTCGTCAGCGGCGGCAAACTGGGTGCCCAGCAGGTCGCCGGCGTGGGCGGGGAAAACATAATGATGGTCAAAGCAGGTGGTGCAGCCGTGCTTCATCAGCTCGCCCATGCCTGTGAGGGAGGAAAGGCGGATGACTTCACTGTCCAGGTTCTTCCAGATCTCATAGAGGGTTTTCAGCCAATCGAACAGCTCCATATTCTGCACCTTGGCAAGATTGCGGGAAAAGACCTGGTAGAGGTGATGGTGGGTGTTCACCAGGCCGGGGTAGCAGAGCATATGGGAGCCGTCGATGGTGCGGTCGGCGGTGGCGTTGAGGCTCGCGCCGATCTTTTCAACGAATCCGTCCTTGCATAGAATGTCCACGTTTTGAAGGACCTGGTCCTTGTCATCGCAGGTGACAAGCTGGGAAATGTTTTTGATCAGCAGGGTAGACATAGTTTATCCTCCTTTATTCAAAGAAAAAAGAGCAGGCCCTGTGCGGGCCTACTCTTTTTATACGGTGTCAGCGTTCCTCGCGGAAGTAGGAGAGACCGAGGGACGCAGGGGGCTGATCCTCCCGCTTCTTACGCAGGGAAACAACAATCAGCACCACCAGGGTGATGGCGTAGGGCAGCATCTTGTACAGCTCCTTAATGGCCATCTGACCGCCGGGTGTAGGCAGATAGATGTTCAGGATGTACAGGCCGCCGAATAGGATGGAGGCCAGGATGCTGACATTGGGACGCCAAATGGTGAAGATGACCAGTGCAATGGCCAGCCAGCCGCGGTCACCGAAGGCGTTGTTGGACCAAACGCCGTTGGCGTAGTCCATAACATAGTACAGGCCGCCCAATCCTGCAATCATGGAGCCGATGCAGGTGGCCAGGTACTTATACTTGGTGACATTAATGCCGGCGGCGTCGGCGGTGGAAGCGCTCTCGCCCACGGCGCGTAGATGCAGGCCGGGACGGGTGTGGTTAAGGAAGTAGGAAGTGCCCAAAGCCACGATGATAGCCAGATACGCCAGGAAACCGTAGGACAGGAACAGCTCGCCGAACCAGCCGGTGGTGGTGGCGCCGGGGAGTGTAGTCTTAAAGCAGATACTGGTATTGGTCAGGGCGATGGAGGGAACATTGCTGCCCGTGAGCTTGATGAGGGAGCCGCCGAAGAAGTTGCCGACGCCCACGCCGAAGGTGGTCATGGCCAGACCGGTAACATTCTGGTTAGCACGAAGGGTGACTGTCAGGAAGCAGTACAGCAGGCCCATCAGCAGGGAGCCCAGAAGGGAGCTGAGGATGGGGATGAGCACTGCCAGGAAGGGATTCAGCGCGCCGGATGCGGATTGCTCATAGAAGAACGCACCGATAACACCACTGATGCCGCCCACATACATGATGCCGGGAATACCCAGGTTCAGGTTGCCGGATTTCTCGGTGAGGATTTCGCCGGTGCTGCCGAATAGCAGTGGGATACCCTGCATGACAGCACGGGGGAAGAAAGAAATAAAGTTAAAAGTCATCCGTTACGCCTCCTTCTTGCTGCTCTTACGCAGGGTGACCTTGTAGGTGATAAAGAACTCGGTAGCAATGATGAAGAAGAGGATGAAACCGGTCAGAATATCAGCAAAGGAATGGTTCAGCCCCAGGGAGCTGGATACCTCGCTGGCGCCGCGATCCATGGTCACCAAAAGCAGAGAGGCAGCGATCATGATAAAGGGATTGAACTTGGACATCCAGGAGACCATGACGGCGGTGAAGCCGCGGCTGTCCACGATGGTGGTGGTGAGGGTATGGTCGATACCGGCGGTCATCAGGAAGCCCATCATGGCGCACAGAGAACCGGAGAGAACCATGGTGCGGATGATGACCCGGTCTACCTTGATGCCGGCATAGCTGGCGGTACGCTGGCTTTCGCCAACCACGGCGATCTCATAGCCGTGCTTGCTGTACGTCAGATAGATGTACATGAGCCCGGTCATCAGGGCTACAATAAGGATGGGCAGCAGGAAATCGTTGCCAATGGAGGGCAGCCAACCAGCCCGGGTATCCTGGTTAATGATGCCGATCTTACCGGCACCCTTGGGAACCTCCCAAATAATGATGAAGTAGGAGGTGAGCTGCATGGCGATGTAGTTCATCATCAGGGTGAACAGGGTCTCATTGGTGTTCCATTTGGCCTTGAAGAAGGCGGGCAGGAAGCCCCAAATGGCACCGGCCACGAGAGAAGCAATGAGAGAAATCACGATCAGCAGAGGCGTGGACACCTTGTCACCCAGCAGGATCATGCAGCTGGTGGTGGCCAGGCAGCCGATCATCGTCTGCCCCTCGGCGCCGATGTTCCAGAAGCGCATCTTGAAGGCGGGGGTCACGGCCAAAGAGATACCCAGCAGAACGGCCACATTACGGAAGGTCACGCCAATGCGGCGGGAGGTGCCAAATGCGCCGGAAAGAATGGTTGCATACACGCTGAGAGGGTTTTTGCCGGTGAGGATCGTGGTGATCAGACCACAGAAGATCAGCGCCAGCAGCAGAATACCGCCGCGGATCAGAAGCGCCTTGGACAGAGGCAATGTATCACGCTTAGAAATTTGAAATAGGGATTGCTTCTTATGCATCTTCCTTGCCTCCTTCCATGCGGGTCATCAAGGCGCCCACTTCGCGCTTGTCGGTCTTGCGGGCGTCTACTACGCCGGAGACTTGGCCGCCGCAAAGGACCACGATCCGGTCACACAGCTCCAACAGAACATCCAGGTCCTCGCCTACATACACAACGGCGACACCCTTCATCTTCTGCTCGGTGAGCAGGTTATAAATCGTATAAGAGGTATTGATGTCCAGGCCGCGGACAGCGTAAGCGGTCATCAGCACGGAGGGCTGCTGGGCGATCTCACGACCCACCAGGACCTTCTGCACGTTACCGCCGGACATACGGCGAACGGGGAAGCTGGTGCTGGGAGTGACCACCTCCAGCTCCTGCCAAATGCGCTGGGCCAGTGCCTCGGGATCCTTACGATTCAGGAACACGCCCTTGCCCTTGCGCCAGGAGCGCAGCATCATGTTGCCGGTCATGCCCATGGAACCCACCAGGCCCATGCCCAAACGGTCCTCAGGGACGAAGCTCATGGCGATGCCGCTCTTGCGGATATCCATGGGATCCAGGCCCACCAGGTCTTTTTCCTCGCCGGTTTCCGGGTTATGGAAAAGGACGGAGCCGGACTTGATGGGATACAGGCCCGCAATGGACTCCAGCAGCTCACGCTGACCGGAGCCGGCGATGCCCGCGATGCCCAGCACTTCGCCGGCATTGATGGTGAAGGTGACATTGTCCAGGCGCTTGACGCCCAGCTCGTCGTATACGGTGAGATCCTTTACCTCCAGCCGGGGGGCAACATTCACCGGGTCGGGACGGTTGATATTCAGGGTGACACTGTGGCCCACCATCATATCGGTGAGGGACTGCTGGTTGGCATCCTTGGTCATCACATCGCCGATGTACTCGCCCTTGCGCAGCACGGCCACTCGGTCGGACACATCCAGCACCTCGTGGAGCTTGTGGGTGATGATGATAAGGGACTTGCCGTCGTTTTTCATGTTGCGCATGACGGCGAAGAGCTTATCGGTCTCCTGGGGAGTCAGAACGGCGGTGGGCTCATCCAAAATGAGAATGTCGGCGCCGCGGAACAGGACCTTCACGATTTCCACGGTCTGCTTCTGGGAAACAGACATATCGTAGATCTTCATGTCGGGGTCGATCTCGAAGCCGTACTTTTGGCAGATGTCCTTGACCTTCTGGCGGGCACTGTTCAGATCCAGCTTGCCCTCCAAGCCCAGGATGATATTCTCCGTGGCGGTGAAAATATCGACCAGCTTGAAGTGCTGGTGGATCATACCGATGCCAAGGTCGAAAGCATCCTTGGGAGAGGCGATGGTGACGGGCTGGTCGTGGACATAGATCTGTCCCTCATCGGGGAAGTAGATGCCGGAGAGCATATTCATCAAGGTGGTCTTGCCGCTGCCGTTTTCGCCCAGCAGAGACAGGATCTCACCCTCGTACAGCTCAAGGTTCACATCTTTGTTTGCGATGACCTTGCTGCCGAAGCGCTTGGTGATGTTCTCCATTCTAATTGCGCATTTTTTTTCCAAGGCTGTCATCCTTTCTTTCGGCGCAGTTGGCTGCAACACCTCGTAAAACGCCGGGGGTAAATTCAACACGTTTTATTTTACCATATATGTAAATAGTTGTAAATCATATTTTGCAAAAAAATTGTAAGGTATATACAAAAAATGTTAGGTTACACAAGAATAAGAAACGGTCTTTGTGCGATTTGCCGATGGAGTAAAAAGTGAGGAAAAGGGGAGGATTTTGCGGTGAGAAATATGCACCGCAGGGACGCTGCAGGAGGGGGAGTGCGAGGGAGATGCGGATTGTCACGGGTACCTTAAAACCAATCGCGCATTGACGAGCTTTTTGCGGGGAGTGCGGCCGGATGGAGGAGCAGGTACAGGGCAATGGCAAAAAAGATGGGCTGCCGAAGCAGCCCATCTTTTGAATTATGCTGTAAAAAATTACATCTTGGTGTTCAGCAGGGTAATGCCATCGATCTGCAGATCGAAGTAAGGAGCGGAACGGTCGCTGGACTCAGCGAAGTAACCGTCCTTGATGGCCTCGGTGTCGCCGGTGTAGTTGGCATCGGTGTCAACATCGGCCATGTAGGAGATGATGTGGCCATCGCCGTCAACCTTCAGAGTGTCGACCTTGAAGGCGTTCATCGTGTCGTCGGCACGGGTGGTGAAGGTGGAAGTATCGAAGACATGCAGCTCGCCCTTCTCCAGCTTGGCCTTAGCGGCCTCGATAGCCTCGGCAGTGCCCTTAGCGGCAACGGCGTCATTGATCTCTTCCAGAACCACAGAGCCAGTGGCCAGGGTGCCGGTCCAATCGGTGTCGATGGTCTTGCCTTCCATGACAGCCTTGATGGCATACTCATAGTAAGGAGCCCAGTCGATGCGGGAGGAGATGATGTAGGTGTTGGGGCCGGCTTCCTTGGTGGAGCCGTTGTAGGAAACATTGGGGACCTTGGCGTTCTCGCAAGCGGTGGGAGCGCCGAAGGAGTCAGCGTGCTGGCTGATGAGCTTGCAGCCATTGGCAATCAGCTGCTGAGCGCCTTCCTTCTCCAGAGCCTCATCGTACCAGCTGCCGGTGAAGGTAACTTCCATGGTGGCAGTGGGGCAGACAGAGCGAGCGCCCAGGAAGAAAGAGGTATAGCCGGAGATAACTTCCGCATAGGTGAAGGCGCCGACATAGCCGATCTTAGCGTCCTTCTCAGTGAACTGACCGGCAGCGATCATCTCATTGAGCTTCATACCGGCAGCGATACCGGCCAGGTAACGGCCTTCATAGATGGAAGCGAAAGCGTTGTGATAGTTCTTCAGGCCATCGGTGTGAGCGCGGGTACCGGTGGAGTGGCAGAACTGGACATCGGGATACTTCTTGGCGGCGTCGATCATGAAGGGCTCATGGCCGAAGCTGTCGGCGAAGATGATGTTGCAGCCCTGCTCAGCCAGGTCGCAAGCGGTGTCGAAGCACTCCTGGCCCTCGGGAATGTTGGTCTTGAGGATGTAGTCAGCATCGGTCAGACCCAGATTCTTGATGGCCGCTTTAGCGGCGTTGATGAAGTTGAGGTCGTAGGTGGAGTTTTCGTCGTGCAGGGTGATGAAGCCGACCTTGACCTTGGCCTTGTCAGAGTCGTTTTCCTTCTTGCCGCAGGCGAACAGGCTCAGAGCCATGACCAGGGCGAGGAGCAGTGCCAGGAACTTTTTCATTCAATTTTCCTCCTTTTGAATATGTGACAGCCGAATGGAAGAAGAGTGAATTTTTCGACTGCCTGAACAACGGGTATGCGCCCGACATTCACTAAGAACAAAACCATTATAGCGTATGCCCCCCAAAAATTCAACCTGGAATTTCATTTTTACCAAAAAAATTTTTTTGAGAGCCGAAATTATTTGTGACATGTGATAAAAATTGTGAAAAATGCCATAAACAGCCTGGCGAAATTTGTTTGAATTGGGAATAAAAAAATGACACCGGGGATAACTCCGGCGCCATTTTTCAAAAAGAAATTTTTCAAATCGCTGCTTGCAAAGCAGCTTACTGGTGGATCCGGGTGCCGGTCTTACCGGCGATACCATGGCAGCCATGCAGCCATGGCGCTTTTTGGCAAAAGCGGCCCATGATTTCAAGTTAAGGACGGTAATCGCCTTATGCGAAAAACACTTCTATATCAGGCTGGCACTCGAAGAAAATTACTGGTGGATCCGGGTGCCTGTCTTACCGGCGATACCGTCCTTGGCCTTCTCCAGCAACGTGATAAGAGCGGTGCGGCCGGGCTTGGACTCGGCGAACTTCACCGCGGCCTGGACCTTGGGCAGCATGGAGCCCTTGGCAAACTGGTTCTCGTCCATATAGACCTTGGCCTGGGCGGGGGTCAGATCATCCAGACCCTTCTGGTCGGGCTTGTTGAAGTTAATGGCCACCTTTTCCACAGCGGTGAGGATCACAAGAATATCGGCATCCAGCAGCTCCGCCAGCAGCTCACTGCCGAAGTCCTTATCGATGACGGCAGGGGTGCCGCACAGCTTGCCGTCCCTGCGCACCACGGGGATGCCGCCGCCGCCCACGGCGATGACCACATGGCCGGCGTTAAAGAGGGCCTTGATGGACTCAGCCTCCACGATGTCAAAGGGCTTGGGGGAGGGAACTACCTGGCGATAGCCGCGGCCGGCGTCCTCCACCATAGTGTAGCCCTTCTCAGCGGCGATACGGTCGGCAGTGGCCTTATCATAGAAGGCTCCCACGGGCTTGGTGGGGTTTTGGAAGGCGGGGTCATTCTCGGAAACCACGGTCTGGGTAACGATGGTGGCCACAGGCTTGGTCATGCCCCGGGAGGATAGCTCGTTGCCGATGGCCTGCTGCAGATGATAGCCGATGTAGCCCTCGGACATGGCGCCGCACTCGGGGAAGGGCATATCGGCCTTGATGGCACCGGCCTCGGCGGCGGTGGAAAGACCAAGGTTAATCATGCCCACCTGGGGGCCATTGCCGTGGGCGATGACCACCTCGTTGCCCTCGGCGATGAGGTCCACAATGGCTTTGGCAGTGTTGTTGACCAGGGATAGCTGCTCGGCGGCGGTATTGCCCAGAGCATTGCCGCCCAGGGCGATAACGATACGCTTGCTCATATAAACATACCTCTTTCTTGCGGGCGGTTAGGATGGGCCGCCCTGATGGGTTTTAGGGTTTTATGGGCGGGCCGATGTGGGGAGCGAACTTCGCGCTGCCGGTGGCAGAGGAAGCGAAGTGAGCGAGTGGCCGCGGTCAAAATTTCCAGCGTCCGCCGTAAGGCAGCGCAGAAATTTTGGGCACCGCAACAGGGTCATCGGCCCTTACGGATTTTGCGCGGACAGGGTCGTCCGCCCCTACAAGATACGGGCGATTTGGCCGCCCGGACAGTAAGGGCGATAGCGGGAGCCTTTGGCAGCACTCCCGCTATCGGATGGTTCAGGTCAATTAGTGCAGCTTGCGATGGCTGTCGGCAGCATCCAGATCCATCAGGACTTTCACGGGATCCTTCACCTGGGACATGAAGATCATAGCGGCAATGATGTAGGGCTTGTAGGAGGCCTGCTTGTACAGAGGCACGATGTAGCGGTCAAACACGGAATTATCCACTTCACCCTCCTTGCAGCTCAGGCCGGTGATGTCGGCGGGCAGGCAGTGCATATACAGAGCCTTGCCATCCTTGGTCAGCTTCATCATTTCCTCGGTGCAGGCCCAATCCTTGTGCTGGGCGTTCTGGGCCAGGAGCTTTTTCTCCAAGGCATCGATACCGGCCTGGTCACCGGCGGAGTAGAGCTTGGTGCGCTCCTCCATGGCGGCGAAGGGAGCCCAGGACTTGGGATACACGATGTCAGCATCTTGGAAGGCCTCAGCCATGCTGTTGGTCTTGTGGAACTTGGAGCCATACTTCTCGCAGTTCTTCCGGGCCACTTCCTCCACCTCGGGCATCACGTCATAGCCATCGGGGTGAGCCAGAGTCACGTCCATGCCGAAGCGGGTGAACAGACCGATAACGCCCTGAGGCACGGACAGGGGCTTGCCGTAGGAGGGAGAGTAAGCCCAGGTCATAGCGACCTTCTTACCCTTCAGGTTCTCCACGCCGCCAAAGTAGTGGATGACATGCAGCATATCGGCCATGCACTGGGTGGGATGGTCCACATCGCACTGCAGGTTTACCAGAGTGGGACGCTGCTCCAGAATGCCGTCCCGGTAGCCTTCCTCCAGGGCGTCCATAAAGGTCTTCTGATAGGTGTGACCCTGACCAATATACATATCATCGCGGATACCGATGACATCAGCCATGAAGGAGACCATGTTGGCGGTTTCCCGGACGGTCTCGCCGTGGGCGATCTGAGACTTTTTCTCGTCCAAGACCTGCTCCTCCAGGCCCAGCAGGTTGCAGGCGGAGGCGAAGGAGAAACGGGTGCGGGTGGAATTGTCACGGAACAGGGAAATGCCCAGGCCGGAGTCGAAGATACGGGTGCTCTTGTTGCGCTCGCGCAGGTCGCGCAGAGCGTCGGCCACGGTGAAGATTGCATCGATTTCGTCATCGGTCTTGTCCCAAGTCCAATAGAAATCATTCTTATACATGTTATTGATGTGCAGGGTGTCCAAATGGCGGGCCAGTTCAACGGTCTTGCTCATGTTGATCATCTCTCCTTATAGTATTATCTGAAGTTAAATTGATTATAACGTCCTTCGCCGGAAGGACAGGGCCAAAGGAAATTACTTAATGTCGTTGCCGGTGAGCTCCTGACGGAAGGAGGTGGCGGAGCCATCCTTGTTCTCGGGCTTATACAGACCCGGAACGGCGGCGTACAGAGCGGCGCAGGTCACCAGATCCTGCTTGAAGGTTACCTCATTAGGAGCATGAGCCTGGGACTCGGCACCGGGGCCGAAGCCAACGCAGGGGATGCCATAGCGGCCTTGGATGGACACGCCGTTGGTGGAGAAGGTCCATTTGTCGGTCAGAGGACGGCCACGGCGCTTGGAAGCGGCCAGCTCACAGGGCATCAGGCGCTCATTACCCCACAGGGCGTGGTGGGCATCGATGAGGGCCTGGACATGGGGCGCGGACTCCTTATTGATCCAGGTGGGGAAGAAGCACTCGGTCTCATATACATGGCCGGTCCAGGCGGGACGGTCGTACATATACATGGAGACCTTCACGTCCTTGGCATACTTCTTACAGGCGGGCAGGTCTTCGATCTCCTTCAGGCAGGATTGATAGGTTTCGCCGGCGGTCATGCGGCGGTCGATAGAGATAGCGCAGCTATCTGCCACGGCGCAGCGGGAGGGAGAGGTGTAGAAGATCTGGCTGGTGGTGCAGGTACCCCGGCCCAGGAAGCGGGCATCCTCATAGTGCTCGGGGTTGAACTTGGGATCGAGCATCTTCACCAGGCCGTTGATCTCGGTGGAGCCATCGGCGGGGTTCTCATTGAGGTCGCGGATGTTCAGAATGACCTCAGCCATCTTGTGAATGGCATTGTCGCCGCGCTCGGGCGCGGAGCCATGGCAGGACACACCGTGCATGTCCACGCGGATCTCCATACGGCCCCGGTGACCGCGATAGATGCCACCGTCGGTGGGCTCGGTGGAAATGACGAACTCCACCTTGCTGCGGGCATCCTCGGGACCGCCAAAATACTCATTTACGATGGATTGCCAGCACATACCGTCGCAATCCTCCTCCTGGACGGAGCCCACCACCATCAGCTTATAGCCCTCGGGGATCAGGTTCAGATCCTTCATGATCTTGACGCCATAGGTGGCGGAAGCCATGCCGCCCTCCTGATCGCTGCCGCCGCGGCCGTAAATCAGGTCGTCGGTCTCATAGCCCTTGTAAGGATCAGCTTCCCAGTTCTCGATGTTGCCGATGCCCACGGTGTCGATGTGGGAGTCAATGGCGATGATCTTGTCGCCGCTGCCCATCCAGCCGATGACATTGCCCAGCTTATCAAACTCAACCTTGTCGTAGCCCAGGACCTTCATTTCCTCAGCGATGCGTTTGACAACGCCCTCCTCCTCGCAGGACTCAGAGGGAATGGCAATCATGTCCCGCAGGAACTTGACCATTGCAGGCTTATAGCCCTCTGCGGCCTTTTTAATGGCTTCAAAATCCATAGTGAACCTCCATATTTTTCAAAATAAAAAACATCTTTATGCAAGCGGTTCGAGAGGCATTAATTCCACTCACAAATCTATCATATCACAACTTGCGTCGATGTCAAACAAAAATTTATTAAACCAAATTATTTTTTTGAATGGGGATTGATTTTTAAAAAAAATATGATATTATTACAATGTTAACGCATAGAGCGCAATTATATAATGTGCGGTGCAGTCCGGCTGTGTCGCTGAGGAAAGGCGGGGCTATGGAGACAAAACGATTGGAAGCACTGAAGCAGATTGCTGACGGCATTGCCGCGCAGTTCGGCAAAAACTGTGAAGTCGTCATTCACGAGGTAAACAGCAGCCGGATGGATCATACCATTGTCTATATTGTAAACGGCCATGTGTCCGGGCGCAAGATAGGCGATGGCGCATCCCAGGTGGTGCTGGAGCAGATGCTTAACCACAATGCGCAGCCGCAGGACCATTTGGGTTACCTGACAAAGACACCGGATGGCAAGATACTCAAGTCCTCATCACTTTATATCCGCAACAACAAGGGTGTGGTGGTGGCCATCCTGTCCATCAACTATGATGTGTCTGCGCTGACTATGATTAGCCAGACCATAGACGAGATGCTCTCTACCTACGACAAAGCCCAAAAGGAGCCGGAGCGGATCATCAATGTCAACAATGTGCTCGATGAGCTCATCGAGCAATCCGTGGCCCTGGTGGGCAAGCCTGTTGCGCTCATGAACAAGGACGATAAGATCCGCGCCATTCGCTTCCTCAATGAGAGCGGCGCGTTCCTGGTGACCAAGTCCGGCGACAAGGTAGCAAAATACTTCGGTATTTCCAAATATACACTGTATTCTTATATCGACGCCAACAAGAAGTGAAATTTCAGGAGGAAAACAAACATGGGAAAAATCGATCTGACCATTAACAAGGCCGGCCTGGAGCACAATATCCAGAAGGCCAAGG
>ENA-ORTU01000989-ORTU01000989.1-human-gut-metagenome-genome-assembly--contig:-NODE-989-length-30920-cov-18.997732_pt1 | contig 30920 bp, 38 predicted proteins | sample MGYA00241910_ERZ509184 | MGnify/ENA primary metagenome ERZ509184 (study PRJEB26280, sample SAMEA2338847) | human gut metagenome | biome: human gut; feature: human-associated habitat; material: faeces... | reverse complement strand
ATTTTTTCACTTATGTTTAGATTTTTTTAGGACATTTTCCTAAATTATTGACATAAAATATTTTCTTCACTTATATTATTATACAAAACGACAAATAACCTTAAAAAAGTGAAAGCTGTTTTTCTACATAATCCCGCACTGGACCATAACTCCTACGATGTTCTGGAATAATACCATATTTATCAATTGCTTCCAAATGTTTTTTAGTAGGATATCCTTTATTATCTTTAAAATCATACATCGGATACTTTTTATCTAATTCATCTAACATCCTATCTCTAGTAACTTTAGCAATTACACTAGCAGCACTAATCGTAATACTTTTAAAATCACCCTTAATAATAGAAGTAGTTGGAATATCTAATGACAATGGCATAGCATCAATCAAAATATGTTCAGGTTGAATATTACACTTAGAAATAGCCTCTTTCATCGCAAGTTTTGTTGCTTCATAAATATTAACTTCATCAATCTTTTTCTCCGAAACAACGCCCACTCCAACAGCTACAGCCTGCCTCATAATCTCATCATAATAAAACTCACGTTTTTTCTCACTCAACTTTTTAGAATCAGTAAGACCATCTAGAAAGAATTTCTCAGGTAAAATAACACATGTTGCAACAACAGGACCAACTAAAGGACCACGCCCAACTTCATCAACGCCTGCTATTAAATGAATGCCCCTATCTCTCAACTTACGTTCAAAATAATAATTATCCTGACTACAAACCATAAACTCTAACTTTTGAATTAATTTTTTATCTTTAGGTTTATTTTCTAATTTTTTCAATTCATAAGTAGAAACAATATTGGCAAATAGATATCCACGAATCTCAACAATTCTTTGATTATCAAAAAAATGAGTACCAATTTCAAAAGAATCATAATATTTAATATCAGTACCAAAATAGCCTTTTTTTATATTCCAGGAAATAGAAGCATAATACTCACTATCACAAGAAAGATCAATATCTCCCGTCTCTTCTAATATATCCTGACACACTAAACTTGCTCCACTAATAATAATATATTTACTTTTATCTAAATCTAAACTATCTAATTTTTCAAATATTTCTTGTTTTGTCATAACTTTACCTCAAATCCATTTTCATTTTATCATAAATATAAAAAAAGAATAATTATTTTATTCTTTTTCTGTCAACCTATCAAATGTAATAGGTCCAAAATAACCATTTTTAAAGTCTTGCAAAATAATACGAGAAACTCTTTCATAATCAGCAACTCCACCTTTAGTAAGTGCTCCTCTACGACTAGCAATAATATCATATGCTTCAATCAAATCATCATCCAACTCATCTATACCATAACGTTCTTCTAAAGCTTTAGGATATAAAGCATACAATTTTTTCAAAATAAATGCAGCTATTTGATCTTCATTTAAAATTTCTTCTTTAATAGAAGAGAAACTTGCTAAAACATGAGCAGATTCTTGATCTTCCAACTTTGACCATAAAATACCAGGTGTATCTAATAAATCTATATTTTTATGAATACGAATCCAACTTAAACTCTTAGTAAATCCAGGCTTATTACCAACACCAGCACTTTTTTTCCCAACCAAACGATTAATTAGTGTACTTTTTCCAGCATTAGGTACTCCTAAAATTAAAGCTCGAATATTTCTAGGCTTTAATCCCTTTGCTTTACGTTTCTCATTTTCCTCTTTTAATACCTCTTCACTAGCCTCTATAATTTTTTTTACATTAGTACCACTCATCAAATCTACAGGAATTACTTGATATCCTAAATTTTCATAATAAGAAATAAACTTATCAGTCTCCTTCTTATCACATAAGTCATATTTTGTCATAATTAAAATTCTAGGCTTATTCTTTATCAAATCATCAATATCAACAATCTTAGACGATTTAGGCATTCTAGCATCAATAACTTCATAAACAATATCAATCAAATCTAACTTTTCTTTAATCTCTCTTTTCGTCTTAGCCATATGTCCTGGATACCAATGAATATTATTCTTTTGAAATCCTTTTTCTTCATTTGCCATATAATCACTTCCTCGCATCAAATCTATTTAATTATACCATACTTTTTTGGTAAAAGAAAAAGCAGATAACCATCTACTTTATAAATTAGTAATTTATTATGCTATAAAAACATTATAAATAACTACAACATATAAAAATACTGCTGTAATAACAGTTAGTATAAAACTACTATTTTCTCTACTTTTCTTATACTCAATACTTCTCAATACTAATAAAGTAGCTAATGCTAAAAACATTATTGGATTTGCAATATCAAAAGATATCACTTTTAATAATCCTAGTAATGCAAATAGCATTGTAACTATTGATAATATAATCTTTGCAATTTTCATTTTTTACCACCTCCATAAATTACTATTTATCAATTTCTCATAACAAAAATTATTTAATTTTAGACAGTGTTAAACAACAGCAACCATATTTCTCCGATTCTTCTTTGGTATAATATCCTTGATAAGTATCATCAACAACATCTTGAATAGAATGATAACTTCCTTTAAAATCTTCATCAAAATATTTAGCATAACAATCATACCAGTTATTAAACACTTCAATATTAACAATAGTAGCAAATAAAACTTCGTCTTTATCAGGCAATTTAATAAATCTAATAGTATCACCTATTTTAATTTGTTGTCTTTTTTCATCATATAATCGATATTCCCTTACCTTCTTATCAGCTTTCATACTATCAAAATTCTCACCATACAATTTTAAATCATGTACCATGTAATCACCTACTATTTCTGACTAATATAACTTTTTACATAATCATAAATAATCCCTTTTTCTTCTTCATCACCCATCAGTTCATATGTTTTTTCAAGAAAACCCTCTCTCTTAACAATCTCATAACTAGGATAACATTTTATAAACGACGTTATCCAACCCATCGCAGCTGCTCTAAGTTCATCAATCGTACTTGTATCATCTTTACGCACCACTCGATTATTCAATATAGAATCTACAACTCTTTTAGAAATAAAATTTTTATTTTCTTTATTAGAATAAAAAACAGCCTGATCTTTATCTGATAATTTAGGAATTATATTTAACATAGCATATATCCAATCTATTTTATCAGCATCTCGTACAATTGAAATATATTTATACAATTCTTTAGATAAATTAGAAGGAAGTTCATCATAATCATGTAACTTAATAATTTCTAGAATTAATTGCTTTTCATTTTCTAGCAAATCATCCAATAACTTCTCTTTCTCTAAAATTTCAACACCAAGTAATGCATGATCACAAAGCCTGCTATCTTTATAAGTATTACATCTATAAAATTGTTCAAATCTTCCTATATTATGAAATAAAGAAGCAATACCAACAAGATGAATTTCTTGATCAGTCAATTCTAATTTTTGAGCAATTTCAACAGCAAGCTTATAAACTCTTTTACTATGCTCTATTTTTCTATGAATATGGAGCTTCTGAAATTCGTCTTTTACAATTTCCATATAATAATCACTATATTTATTAAAAAAATCAAAATATTTATCCATACTCCACCTCTTATTCTAGTTATGTTTATTTATAAATTTCCTATATTGAATATTATCATGATACGAATTACTATCTAAAATAGAAACTACAGGTACAGAATAATGATACTTCCATAAACTACACTAGAAGGATATTCTACTTCTGCAATATTTTCTTCGTTCTGAAAATAATTATCTAATAAAGATATTATTTTTTACATCTTTCATAATTAATATTCAAAATAAATCTCCTACACTTTCAAAATTTCTTTCCAATCAATTCCTAAAATGTCCTTGACATGCAACCCATTTTCTTCTAGATATTTTTTCACAACAAAATATCCATAAACATATCCACTTCGAACAGGGAAAGAAATATCTGCATACATATAAAATAAACCTCGCATTAATTTATTGTCCTCTAAATTCTCTTTAATATAATTTCTAATAAAATCTGTATGTGTAGCTACCCAGGAAACAGTATCTTCAGAAACAATACAATAAAAGCTATCTGTTTTAGAGGGAACCATTTCTCTAGAATAATTACTTGCGATACCTTCAGTAATAATACGTTCTCCAATAGATGTCTCGAAAATATCACAATCTAATAATTGTTTTCTGACATAATGTGTAAATTCATGAGCAAGTAACATCTTTAATTTATCCATATTTCCCTCTAAGGATTCCAAACATAGTACAGATATTTCTTCGGAATTGACTACAGCGGAATAAATAGTAGTAGTGTGACAACCTAAAATAAGATAAAGTTTTTCATCTTTAAGTTGATACTTTATGTCATCTTCAAACTCGTGAAATAACTCTTCTACAACTTTAACAACATCACACTTTTTCAAAAAAGAAACTGTTGTTTCCAATAGCCTTAAAAACTCTTCATCCCTAATAAGCTCATAACTTTTTCGTTTATCCACTTTTTTAGGAATAAAATAAATATCATTCAATATATCTAATTCCCAATAAGACTCAACTAAATTACTAGTAGATAATTCCATATTTTCTAAAGTATTAATTATTTTCATAACATCACCTATTTAATTTCTATAAATCCACTCCTGCTCCATAACCACAAAGGAGTATGAATATCAATCGGCTTATATTTAGTATTTTCTAACAATTTGTTCCACCGATCTATTACAATTAATTGAACATCATTCCTATCAAGCTCTTCTTCAGTAATTAACCCAAGTTTATAAGTTGCTTGCACTACATGTGTATCTGGCGCAACTGTTAAACACTCCATATTTTGATACTCTCTATCTGTATATTGCCAAATAACATATAACCAATAATTACATATTTTAGTACCTGATAGATATGGAAACTTCTTTTTATTTTCCTTTTGAATAAAATTTCTAATCTTATGAACATCATTATGAAATTGATCAAATAGTTTCCTAATATCTCCATCAAAAAGCTCTAAAAAAGTATGACACAAAGAAATCCATATTTCTGTTTGCTTTTGTTTTTGTAACGCAACTTTATATTTCGTTAATGCGTATTGAACTTCTTCAAAGGACCTATTAACACATTCTTTAGGATTAAAAACAAATCTAGTTTCAGAATCTTCATATGTTTTTAAAGAACTTTCCCATAAAATATAAGAATTTCTTTGATAATTAAGTGCCATAGGTAAAGTAAAATATAAATAGTTTTCTAAAGATGATTTATCTAATCCTGGATTAGCATCCTCTGGCATCACTTCTCCACCAAGTTCACCATTTCTCCACATACGATATAACTTTTCAACCTTCTCAAGAATTTCTTTTTTACTTTTATCAATTACCATAAAATAAATCTCCTCCTATAAATATTTTTGAATAATATAGTTTCCCCAAGTCTCATTACTATTAATAGTTCTTCTGGCAATAGGAGAATTTTCAAAATAATCAATAAGTTTAACTTTTTTACCAGTCTTTTCTAATAAACCCATCATTTTCTCTTTTGTTAAAAAATTATAGTACTTTCCCTCTTTTATCATATATCCTGTTCCAACCTTAAAAGATGCATAAATTATACCTCCAACCTTTAAGGCATCAATCATTTGATTAAGAATAGTAAATAAATGCTCATCTTCAATATGTAAAATAGAAGAACAAGCCCAAATACAATCATAGGTATCAATATCATGAAAATCAAAAAAATCCATACAAATAACTCCTATTCCTAAATACTTAGTAGCAAGCTTACACATTTCAATAGAACCATCAATTGCTTTTACACAATATCCCAAATCTAGAAACTTCTTACTATCTCTACCAGAACCACAGCCAAAATCTAAAATATAAGCATTCCGGGGTAAAAGAGGAAGCACCTTCTGATAAATAAAATCAAAATCAACAGAAATAGTTTGATTACAATATTCTTGCGCATTTTTATTATAATAATCTAACGTATCATATTCCAACATCATATAATACCCTCACAACCATATAACAATTATAACATAAAAAGACTTTAACCCCGTAATAGAATTAAAATCTTATTTACACATACTTCCAAATTTTCTGATACTGTTTTAACTGTTCTTCTTTCTTTATTTGAGCAACTGGATGATAAACTGGAATAATAACAAAATCATAAACTTTTATTTCTGGATAAGATTGGATTGTCTCTTTTAATGTTTTAGAAATAGGAAAACCAAAAATACTGGCTAATGATAATAATGGATAATACCCCAGTGTGACAATTACTTTAGGTTTTACAATTTCAATCTGACGCAATAAATACTTACTACAATTCAAAGTAGATTTTTTTAAGTCTATATTATCACCACGATAACTATTTCCTTTTCTTGCACAAAGAATAGCATTGGTCACAAACAAATCATCTAAAGTATACGTACCTTGAGATGATTGTTCAATATAATATGCTAACAACTTTTTCGTATTACTTTTTTCAGATTCAATAAGGTTTTTCCAATTACTTTTATCGTAATTTAACTTATCATGTAATGTTTTCATTTCTTGATAAGGTCCCCAGTCTTGTCCAATAATCATAATAGAAGAATCCACCCTATGAAACCAATCTGTCCAAATAGAAGGAATATTAACACTAAAATCTAAATTTTGATAAATATTGATAAGAGACTTATTTAAATTAGGAAAAGAAAGACATTGATTACAATTTCCTAATTCCTCAAATAATTTTTCTAGTTTTTTTTGTTTCTCTTTCATAAAGCACCCACAATAATTTATTTAATATCTTCTTTCAAAATATGATTTAAATATTCCTCTGCAGAAATACCTCTATGCAATTTATCATACTCTTTAATAACAATACTTTCTAATTCTTCTTCTAAAATATTATTTTCTTTTAAAATAGAAACATAGTTACTACGTTGATACTCCAATAACTCACTCAAGTCAGAAAATTTAAAAATCCCCCGGTACTTAGTATCGGAAAATTCAAATAAATACCAAGAATTATCCTTTTGATATACCAAAAACGAATGCATAGGATAAGGATTAATATAGTCTACTTTCACCATTTCAAAAAATGTTTTATTTTGATATCCATGACTAAAAAACCATTCTCTTTCAAATTCAACCATATCAAAACAGTTACCTATTCTCGTATCTAAAATATCATCAACCCCTTGCAACTGATAATTTAAATACCAAGAATCATCAAAATCTGTATCAGTTGGTACAAATAGCCTACCATCTTTACCTAAATATCCATAAGAAAAATATTGATTCATAAACTCTAATAATTCTTCTGAAGTAACAATATTTTGATATTTTTCTACTAAACTTTTCATACGATCCCTACCATTCTACAACGATTAACTTAGAAAACCGATTTTGCCAACCCGTTACTTTTTTATTATATAATTCTTTGGAATTACCACTATGTTTAATAGGACGAATAGTTCTACTAAAAATATCCGAAAGACCATAAGGAGCATATACTTTTATATTACCATCTTCTAACGTAATACCTATCGCATGAACAGTAGCTATCCACCTACCTATTGCATCTTCAGAATTTTGATAAGGTAACACTTTTTCTCCTTCTTTTTCTTCCTTCCATAAATGCATTCTAGCTTCATTAGAAACATCAACCTCATAAGGAATACTATGACTTCGAGCATATTCTTGAATCATTTCATAATACTTCATATCAGTATCGATACTTAAGTCCTCCGGATGATAATAAATAATATCTAAATCTTTAACTTCATAATTCAAATCACGACCATCTTGATAATTCCAAACAGTTTGAAAAACACACCCTGCCGCAATATAAAAATTAGGAAGTCGAAGTTCAGCAATATACTCTAACATCTCCATTAATGGGTGATTCTTCTTTAAAATAGAAATCAATTCTTCTAATTGTTTATCAATACATGAATACTGCATATTACTCACCAAGACTCTTAATCATATCAGTAGTACGACTATGATAGCCATTTGCTTCATAAAAAGAAATAGCTCTTGTATTATAACAAAATACCCCTAACAAAACATCATGACACCCAATAGATTTTAAATACTCTTCCATTTTTAAAAGTAACTTTTTACCTATACCTTTAGAACGAACAGAACTAGAAACAACAAGTTCTGTAACCCTACCTCTCATAGGGGCCTTAAAATCATAATTATCAATAGCATAATTATTAATAACTCCTGCAATTAAACCAACAATTCTTTCGTTTTCTTTATATAGAAAAATCTTACCTTTCCAAGTTCCTATTTCTTCTAAAGTTTTCTTAAAATATAAATCACGATAATCATCAGTTAAAATATTATAACCTTCTTTATCAATACCGCTAATATGTTTCTGTAACTCAACTAATAAATCCTTAATATCTTCATCATACGTAGAATCATATTCAATTATCATTAACATCACCTACAAACTATCTACTTTATATCATAAATTACAAAAAGAAACAACAAAAAAAGCGTATTACAAAATACACTTAATAATATTAATCCTTATTACCAAATCTAGAAATTGGTAAAATGGTAAGTGACGTTTTACCCATAATCTTATCTCGAGAAATAGGACCAAAAACACGACTATCAGTAGAATTAGTTCGATTATCACCCATAATAAAATATTCATCTTTACCTAAAGTGGTAGAAAAATCAAATGTTTCTTTATGTTTAAAATCTTCTTTTACATATTTACCATCAATATAAAGTTTATCATTTTTATATTCAACAACTTCACCAGGAAGACCAATTACTCTTTTTATTAAATATTCATCTTCCTCTTTTACAACAACAATATCAAATCTTTCAACATCAAAAAAGCGATAACTAATCTCATCAAGTAACATAATATCTTTATCATTAAGAGTAGGATTCATAGAAGCTCCATTAACACGAATTGGAGAAACTACAAATAATTTTATGAAAACAACAACTAATATAATAATAAAATAAGGTAAAAATTCTTTTAAATAATTTTTTTCAATTTTCCCATGAGCATTTTCCATTGTAAACACCTTACTTTCTATATTATTCTATCACTATTTTTTTATTCTTAAAAGAAAAAAATAAGGGATTCCCCTTATTATTATTGTTGTCCTCTTTCTTTAATACGGTATCCACCAACCATACCTCTTAAGAATGTAAGTTTAGCACGTCTTACTTTACCTTTACGTACTACTGTAATTCCAGCAATCTTTGGTGAGTGAATTGGGAAAGTTCTTTCAACTCCAACTCCACTACTCATTTTACGAACTGTAAAAGTTTCAGAAACACTTCCACCACGACGAGCTACTACAGTTCCTTCGAATGCTTGGATACGTTCTCTCTTACCTTCAATAATCTTAACGTCAACTCTTACAGTATCTCCAACACGAAATTCTGGAACGTTAGGATTAAGTTGTTTTTGGTTAATTTTGTCAATAACGTTCATATAAGTTCTCCTCTCTAAATATATATTTCACAAATGATCATATTCAAGTTAAACAGCGGATCATCGCTTAGACGTTTACAATTATAGCATAATAAAAACAAAATAGCAAATAATATTTATTATTTTTTCTTAAAACTAGTATGATTCTTCATACTATCATAAACTTGATGAATATAATCCCCTTGATCCATAGAAAAAGTAGATGGAATCTGTATATGCATCGAATTATCTAATTCATATGGATAACTCATAATTTCCAATTCTGGAAAATGATAAGAAAGTCTTCTAAAATTTCTATAATATTTATTAATTGTATTATTACAAATTCTAACAAACTCATCATATGGAACTCTACTATTATTCATTTTAGCCATATTTCTAATTGGAAAATTACTTTTCACAATCATTTCATTACATGAAATATCCTGTAAAAAGGAAGCAAACAAAGTTAAAGCAACAATACTAGAAACAGAAACATCCTTAATATTTTCATCAGGATAATCATCATAAACATCTTGGTTTGTTTGATACAAAACTCGATTTAGTTTTCTTCCACCTTCAGATAGCTCTCTTCCAACTTTCCCATGATGAATAACATAAACATACGCTTTACCTCCATCCAACCCAAAACCAATATTAGGTAATGAAAGAGTACTTCCATCTTCTCCACACATTTTACTACGGAATACATAAGGAGTCTCATTGCCAGATGGATTCCAAACATCAACACGAGTTTCAAAATGATGAGGAAATTTTCCTTCTATTACATCACTAGTATATTTCTTAAAATATTCTTGCCTAGAAATAGAATCAGTCAAAAAACGACTTCTACGTTCTAAAAATTCCTCTGGATTGCGAAAATCTTCTTCCGTTGCATTAAACCAAACATTAAAAACGGCAGACTCTATAATTGCATTAATATCTCCTTCAAAATAAACATAGTCATATTTCTGTAATTCAGGATATTCTTGTAAAAAAGAAATCATATTTTCTGTATATTGAATTAACGCTTTATCAAATCGCTCTTGATTATGAATTTGAATAACAGGAATATTTTCATCACTAATATCCTCTATTTGGTTAGATAAACAAAAAGAAGCATTGAATAAAAAGCCACCAATAGAAACCATATTTTTACTATTAGCTTGGGGAAGAATCTCCTTATAAAAAGCATCTAAAATTTTTCGGTCCATAACATCACCTACTTAATAAACATTGCATCTCCAAACGAAAAGAAACGGTACTTTTCTTCTACAGCTATTTTATAAGCATGTAAAATATGTTCTCTTCCAGCAAGAGCAGATACTAACATAACTAAAGTAGATTTAGGTAAATGGAAATTAGTAATCAAAGCATCAATAGCCTTAAATTCATACCCCGGATAAATAAAGATATTAGTCCAACCACTGCATTCACGAAACTCATGATATAAACTCATAATAGTTTCCAAAGTTCTAGTACTAGTAGTACCAACACTAATAATACGCCCCCCTTGTTTTTTAGTTTCATTCAAAAGAGTTGCAACTTCACCTGTCATTTGATAAAACTCACTATGCATCTCATGCTCTTCTACAGTATCAACACCCACAGGTCTAAAAGTACCAAGTCCAACATGAAGAGTAATATAAGCAATATGAACACCTTTATCTTCAATTCCTTTTAATAATTCTTTAGTAAAGTGAAGTCCCGCTGTTGGAGCAGCCGCACTCCCAACTTCTCTAGCATAAACAGTTTGATATCTAGACTGATCTTCTAATTGTTCATGAATATAAGGAGGAAGCGGCATTGTACCTAACTCTTCTAACACTTCCAAAAAAATACCTTCATAAGAAAAAGTAAAATGGCGTATCCCCTCTTCTCCAACAAAAACGCAAGTTGCTTTTAGTTTACCATCACCAAATACTACAACAGTACCCTCTTTAATACGACGAGCAGGTTTTACTAAACATTCCCACGTATCACCTTCAGTATTTTTCAGCAACAATACTTCAATCGCAGCTTTTGTATCCTCTTTTTCTCCATAAAGTCTAGCTGGAAGTACTTTTGTATCATTTAATACTAAAGTATCACCTGGCTTTAAATAAGAGACAATATCTTTAAAATGCTTATGTTCGATCTCTCCTGTTTCTTTATCTAAAACCATAAGTCTAGACTCATCACGCTTTTTTAAAGGAGTCTGCGCAATTAACTCTTCCGGCAAATCATAATTAAATTCTTCTACTGTCATCTGTTTCCATCTCCTTTATTATTTTCTCTTGAATTTTAGAAGACTCAGAAATAAGTTGTTCTAACCCTTCTGTCTGTAATCTGTTTTCTAAATATGACCTATCCTCTTCATTATTATAGAAATAATCATACCATAAAATCAAATCATCACTTTCGTAGGTGGTTTTTGCTCTCATAGCAATTAATGATAAAACAGATTGAGGAAATCTCTTTAAAATTTCTGAATAATTATCAATTGGTTCAATAATAGACCATTTAGATAAAATAGCCAGTTCTTTATTCGTATAGCCGGATATCTGATCATAAAAATCATAATAATAAGTTGCTCCAGCCAAAACAGTAAATAGTTTCTGACGAAAAAGACTATTACTACCACGAGGAGAATAACTAATATCAACAAAATGAACAAAATCCATAAAATTTTCCTGTTTAGCTTCCTCCATAGCTACTAAAGAATGATAATGATGATTTAAAATTTCAGGTGGCAAAAAAGAAAATTTATCAACATTATCTTGAATAATCCTAGATACATCAGAAATAGTTTCTGCTTTATCAAAAATGAAACCACTCATGCACTTCACCACTTATTTTTTTTCAATACCTAATACTTCATAAGCTTTATCAGTAGCAATTCTACCACGACTTGTTCTCTTTAATAAACCTGTCTGTAATAAATAAGGTTCATAAACATCTTCAATCGTAGTAACTTCTTCTCCTATAGAACTACTAAGAGCTTCAATCCCGACAGGGCCTCCACCAAATTTTTCGATAACTGCAAGTAACAATTCATGGTCTGTATTGTCAAGCCCCATTTTATCAACTTTTAAACGCTCTAAAGCATCCTCTGTAATAGCTAAATCAACTGTACCATTTCCTTTAACTAAAGCAAAGTCCCTTACTCTTTTAAATAATCTATTAGCAATTCTAGGAGTTCCCCTACTTCTTTTTGCAAGTTCTCTAGCAGCTTCTTCCTCTATTTCCACATCAAGTACTCTAGCAGTACGCTTAATAATATCTGTAAGTTCTTCTACAGTATAAAACTGTAACTTAGAAGTAATACCAAAACGATCACGAAGAGGTGCAGACAAGTCTCCTGCACGTGTCGTCGCACCAACCAAAGTAAAAGGTGGTAAATCGATTTTTATATTACGACTATTTCCTTCACTACCAACAATAATATCTAAAGAAAAATCCTCCATCGCCGGATATAATATTTCTTCAATATATCTTGGCATACGATGAATTTCATCAATAAACAATACATCACCAGGCTCTAAAGAAGAAAGAATAGCTGCCAAATCACCACTTTTTTCTATACTAGGTCCACTTGCAGTTTTAATATTAGTACCAAGTTCATGTGCAATAATAAAAGCAAGCGTAGTTTTACCTAATCCCGGAGGGCCATATAAAAGAACATGATCTAACGGCTCATTTCTCATCTTCGCAGCTTCTACAAAAACTCTAATATTTTCTTTCACATCTTCTTGACCAATATATTCACTAATACTTTCTGGTCGAATAGTATTATCCATCAATTGATCATCTTCTAGATGATAATTAGTAACAACACTCTCCTCTTGCATAAGCACCTCTCCTTTCTATTATCGCAATAATAATTTTAAAGCCTCTTTTATTTGCTCTTCAATGGAACTATTTTCATCCACTTGACCAATAACTTTCTTAATTTCTTTATCTTTATATCCTAAAGCAAGCAAAGCCTCTTGTAACTCTTCTTGATTTTCTACAACATCATCCGTAATACCAGTACCAATAAATTCTAGCTTTCCTTTTAAGTCTAAAATAATCTGTCTAGCTAATTTCTCACCAATTTTAGGAAATTTTTTCAAATATAAAATATTTTCTCTCTCGATTGCATCCATAATTCCTTGAATAGAACCAACTGCTAAAATAGGAAGAGCCATACGACAACCAAGTCCCTTAACACTAATAAGTTTTAAAAACAATTCCTTTTCTTCTCTAGTCTTAAACCCAAATAAAGCTTCTTCATCTTCTTTTACTTGTTGATAAACAAAAACCTTATATTCTTTTCCTACTTCAAAAGCATAAGGATTAGGTACATAAATTAAATATCCTATTCCATTATTATCTACTACAATAGAATTATACTTTAACTCTACAACAGTTCCTTTAATATAATCATACATATTCTTCAACTCCAAAACTAATTATATAACAAAACCAAAAATCTAGCAATCGAACACAAAATAAAAGCAACAATTACAAGCGAACTGTTGCTATCGTCTAAATTTTCTCTTAATATATTGAAAAGCTTGTTGAAATCTTTCCCTAACACTAGGAAAGAGCCATGAAAAAACAATAACTAATAACCAAAGACAATCAATATATCTTCCATCGAAGAAGGAACGAATTCCAAAAATTGCTAAAAGAACAAAAAATATTCCTAATACAAAAACAATGAATAAATTAATAATATTATTTTTTTCACTATTAGGAAATGCTTTTTTTCCTCTTCTTTGAAGCATCTCATCAACTTGATTCTTAAATTCTTCGTATCGTGATAAAACTTCTTCAAAAGACAAATCACCATCACGAGAATATTCATCATCTCGCATAGTAATATTACCATTCTCATGTATTTCTACATCAATTCTAGCAAAATCTTCTCCAGGCAAATCTATATCATAAGCTTTTCCAAGCATTTTAATTAATTTATTACGACAACTATTAGAAATAAAAGAAGCCTCATTAATATAGACTTTTATTTCCGTATTTATCTTTTTTAATTCCGCTTCTTTGTTCATAATATTCTCCTATTAATCTTCTTTTAAATTATAATATACATCCTGTACATCATCTAAATCTTCTAAAGTATCAACTAATTTATGTACTTTTTCTTGACCTTCTTCATCAAGTGTTACTTCCATATTTGGTATATATGTAAGGCAACACTCTAAAAATTCTTTGACACCATTTTCTTCTAAAGAATTTCTAACACTAGCAAAATTTTCAGTATCGGTAGTAATTAAATAATTATCTTCTACTTTTTGGAAATCTTCTGCACCAGCATCAAGTGCTACCATCATCATAGTATCTTCATCATAGTCAGCAGGAATCACAATAGACCCGCGACGAGAAAACATATAGCTGACAGAACCATCAGTACCTAAATTTCCACCTGCTTTAGTAAAAGCGCTACGAACTTGTGAGGCTGTTCTATTACGGTTATCAGTTAAACAATCTACCATGAATGCAACTCCACCGTGACCGTACCCTTCATATCTAACACTTTCATAATTCTCGGCATCTCCAGAACCAGTAGCCTTCTCAATTGCTTTATTAATATTTTCTTTTGGCATATTCTGTGCTTTTGCTTTATCAACAGCTAAACGTAAAGCTGCATTCTGATCCGGATCAGGACTACCACCTTTAGCTGCTACCATAATTTCTTTTGCTAATTTTTGAAACACTTTTCCACGAGCAGCATCGATTAATCCTTTTTTACGATGAATCGTTGCCCATTTAGAATGTCCACTCATACTATTACCTCCTTTTCCTAATATATAATATCATACTTAATATACTTTGTAAATGAACAAAAACATGATAAAATATATGTGAAAGAAGGGAAAATATGTATCTACAAGTAAAAAGAAAAAAAATAAAACTAATAGAACTAACAGGTTTTTGGAATCGCTTTAAAGGATTAAAATTCGTTCTAGAACCAATAGACTATGGTATTAAATTCCCTAAAAAGAAATTCGTAACTACTAATTTTCTATGTCAAAAAATAGATATAGTTTTAACTGATAAAGAAGATAATATTTTATATATGTATGAAAATATGAAAACTGAAAAATATATTTTCCCAAAGAAAAAAGTCTATAATGTTTACTTCTTACCATTAAATACAGTAAAAGATTTAGAACCAAACACAAAATTAAAAATAGTACTAACAGAAAAAGAAAAACAAGAAAAAATCAGAAAAAAGGATGAAAAAAAATTCATCCTTTTTTAATCCCCTACTAGTTTTATACTTTTCATATCAATTAATATCCATCCAAAATCCCCATTAGAAACTAAGGGATGACAGTAAGAACAAATTCCATGATTGTCCAAGTCTAAAACAGCACCGCAGTTTGGACAATTAGTTTCTTTTTCTAATAAAGTACCCGTAGTTTTTATACCTTTTTTTCTAGCAAAAGTTAAAATATAAGATTTATAACTATCGTCATAAATATTTTCTTTATTAATAGAAGCACTTAAGGCAACAATTAAGATTTCTTTATCACCTTCTACTTTAAAATCCTTAAGTAAAACACCCTTAATAGCATAATTAGAAATCGTTGCTCCAGCAGCTTTAATATCCTCAAATAAGGAAGTGTGTCTTTGATATAAATAATCGCTTTCAAAGCGACGTAACATAACAGGATTTTTCTTATCTAAAGACTCTAAAATAAGAGAATATAAATGCTTTACCCAAGCATAAAAATCTGCCTTAGAAAACTTCGAGTCAACAGCAAGTATTTTCTGCAAAACTTCCTCCTCAGATAATGGATAATATTCAGAGATCATAATTTCTCCATCACCATCTTTATCAATCATCTCACATGATTTCTCATCTAAAATACCCTCTACTGTGCTTTGAGAAGTATAAAGAATAGAATTATTATCTTTTTCCGGAGTAAAAAGTCGACTACTGCAATAAAGAATAGCAAAATAAGCAGGCAAAGAAAATAAAGTCGCAATAGGTGCCACACCTCCTTCATCAGCCATACAAGCCAGAACAGATAAGATAATAATAGAAAATAAAGAAATCAGTAAAAAAATTCCTAAAACAGCATTACCCGATACCTGATATCCACCTTTTTTATTCATATTAACACCTCTATTCTTATACTACAATAAAAGTATAACTAAAAAAAAGATAAAAGTACATCTTTTATCTTTTTTATATACACCTATTTGTCACGTAATTGCGCATCGTGAGTAGATACAACTTTATCAATAATTCTATTAAATACCTGCATAACTTCTTCATCAGTAAGTGTACGATCATCAGCCATAAACAATAAATTATAAGCAATAGACTTCATACCTTCTTTAACATGCTCTCCTTCATAAACATCAAATACATGAATAGAATTTAAAAGTCTTCCACCTGCCTTTTTAATAGTTGCCTCTATCTCGCTAGAAGAAACTTCTCTAGGAACTACAAAAGCAGCATCTTTCATAATCGTTGGATACTTACTAGCTTCTTTATATTTAAGTGGTTTCACCTTTTGCATCAAAGCTTGTAAAGAAATCTCACAAACATAAACATCATCCTTACATACATTAGGATGTACTTGACCTAAAATACCAATAGGTTTTCTATCTAATAATATTCTACAAGATTTACCAGGATGCATATCTGGAATAGCAATAACTTCAAAATTATAACGGTTTTGGAACCCAAAATAAGTAAGAATATCTTCTACAAAGCCTTTCATTAAATAGAAATCACATGGAATACTTCCCTTCCAAGGATTAACAATATAATTTCCTTTCATCAAAAAGCAAATCTTACTCTCTTCTTTATAATTTTTATCATAAGTTTTAGCCACTTCATAAATCATAACATCTTCTACTTTACGTGCTTTATTATACCGATATACATTTAATAAAGATGAAATTAAAGTAGTACGAACAACACTTTTATCAGTACTCATAGGATTAGGAAGAACAGCTTTTTCCTTACCTTCATAATCAAATTTTTGACTCATATCTGGAGAGACTAAGGTATAAGTTTTTACTTCATTAAATCCTAAACCACGAAGCCTCTTAGAGACAGCCTTACGATACTTAACATCTCCAACATACTCTCCACGACGAATTCCTACTTTTGGCAATGTAGAAACAAGTTTTTGATAACCATAAAGTCTTCCAATCTCTTCAGCAATGTCATTAACATTAGGATCAATATCAAGTCTTCTCTTAGGAATAACTACTCTAAACTTCCCATTCTCTAGTGTATAAGGAAAATCAAGTCTCTCAAGTTCATACCTCATATCATCTTCTGTAATACGAATACCTAACATCTTATCAACTTGTTTAGGAATAAACTCTACTACTTTTTCACTTTTATCAACAACATCATGACTCACCATGCCAGAAAGAACCTTCGCACCAGCGTATTTTTCAAGTAAATGACAAGCACGATTAATAGCCATCAAAGTATATTCATAATTTAATCCCTTACCATAACGAATACTAGCTTCACTACGAAGATCTAGGTGAGCTGCAGTATAACGAATACTAACAGCATCAAAAATAGCAGCTTCAATTAAAATATTCTTAGTAACATCAGTAACTTCCGTATTTTCTCCACCCATAACACCAGCAATACAAACAGGCTTTTCTCCATCCGTAATTACAATGTCACTACTGCGTAAAATACGATTCTTTCCATCAAGAGTAACTACTTCTTCCCCTTCTTTCGCATCTCTTACCAAAATATGATTTCCTAAGGTATCCTTATCAAAGAAATGAAGCGGTTGACCAAACTCTAACATAACATAATTAGAAATATCAACCACATTATTGATAGGTCTCATACCAGCCGCAATTAAACGTCTTTGGATAAATTCAGGTGACTCTCCAATCTTTACATCAGTAACCATTTTAGCTAAATAATAAGGACATTTACTAGTTTCAACATCTAAAGAAAAATGTTTATCAACAGAGTCACTCTCTTCTTGATAACTACAATCAGGTAGTGTTACTTTACGATTCAAAATAGCAGCTATCTCATAAGCAAATCCAATATGATAATAACAATCATTATTACGATGCTTATGAATATCAAGTTCATATAAAGTAGACTCAAGTCCTAAATAAACAAGTGGATCCTTACCAATAGGAGCATCATCAGACAATTCTTCAATTCCCCGAGCATAAGATTCATCTGTTTTTTCTTCAAGTCCTAATTCATATAAAGCACAAATCATACCATTAGACTCTACTCCACGAATCTTACTAGCTTTAATAACAAAGTCACCTGGTAATACTGCTCCAGGTAGCGCAACAATTACTTTCAATCCTTCACGAACATTAGGCGCCCCACAAACAATCTGTTGTAACTCATCATTACCAACATCTACTTGACATAAATGTAAGTGATCACTATCTGGATGATCCACACAAGTAACTACTTTACCAATAACTAAATGATCAATATGATTAGTAATTACTTTTTCAACATTAATACCAGCTTCCGTAATCTTAACAGCTAATTCTTCTAAGTCCTGGTCACTAATATCAATATAATCTTTAACCCATTCCAAACTAATCATTATTCTCTAACTCCCCTCTATCAAAATTCTTAACTTCTCTCAAATCTGTATTATAGAACACACGTAAATCATCAATATCATACTTAAGCATAGCCATACGTTCTGCACCAAATCCAAAAGCAAAACCGCTCCAAACTTCTGGATCATACCCACTCATACGAAGTACATTAGGATGAACTACTCCAGCTCCAGCAATTGTAATCCAACCAGTACGTTTACAAATATTGCACCCTTTACCTTTACAATTAAAACAACTAATATCAACTTCCACAGAAGGCTCTGTAAATTGATAATAACTTGGACGAAAACGAGTCTCTACATCTTCACCGAACAATTTTTTAACAATAACATCAATAGTTCCCTTTAAATCAGACAATGAAATATCTTTATCGACAAGTAATCCTTCAATTTGCATAAATTGATGAGAATGAGTTGCATCATCATCATCTCTACGATAAGTTTTGCCAGGACAAATAACACGAACAGGTACTTTTCCTTTTCCTTTTAACATCGTACGTACTTGTACTGGAGAAGTTTGACTACGAAGTAAAATCTCTTCACCCTCAAGATAAAATGTATCTTGTGCATCTCTTGCTGGATGGCCTTTTGGAATATTTAACATTTCAAAGTTATATTTATCCTCTTCAATTTCAGGCCCATCAACAACATCATATCCCATAGACATAAATACTTCTTCAACTTCTTCAATAAGTTTTTCTAAAATATTAGGAGCACCCATACTTACTTTAGTACTAGGCAAACTAATATCAATAGCTTCACTTGCAAGCTTTTGATTTAATTCTTCCTCTTCTAAACGTTTTTTTATTTCATCAAAACTAGATTGAAATAAAGTACAAACCTCATTAACTTTTTGCCCAAATTCTTTTTTCTCTTCATTAGGAACATTCTTAATCTCACTATTTAATTCACTAATAAGTCCTTTTTTACCTAAATATTTAACTCTTAAATCATTTAAAGTCTTTAAATCACTTACTTCTTTTAAGTCTTCTTCAATACTTCTTTTTACGTCTTCTACTTTCATACTATCATCCTCTCTACAAAAAAATAACTATAACTTAAGGGCGTCTAAAACACGGTACCACCTTAATTTATAGTTATTTAACTACCTCTCTATCTTAACGCGATTAACGCCTATAATTTCTTATAGGGACTCCTAAGACGAATTCATAAACTATTCTTATCCGTTTTCATCAACCACGAACTCTCTACAAAGAAATCATTTACTACTACTTCTTAATCAACATCGATATGCCTATTATAACATATAAAAACAAAAAAACAAATATTTTTTCAAGAAACAACAAAAGGATCATTCTCAGTACCAGTACCACCTAAAAACTTAGTACTAGACTTTAAATAAATGACTGGACGATAAACTGAATTAGTAGAAACTCCTGAATTCATAAATTTATCCCCATTCATCCTCCAAGCTTGCCTTGTATTACCTTCTACAGCAGTCATAGTCCATTGATAACCATCGTTCAACCAAGAAGAAACATTACCATTATTAGTAGCTCCACCAGTAGAACTATTTAGCACTTCATCATTACGAATAAGCCCGATAGAACTAGCATTAAAACTAGATATAACAGTAACGTTTGTTGGTCCTGAACTTTTTGATGCCTCTGTTAATAACCACTCTGGATTTTGAATTATATAATCAGAAAAAGAGCTTAAATTATTCTGATACCAAGTCTGTAAGTTCTGTAATACTAAAGAACTAGCCCAATCATACGCTTCCTTTTGACTAGCCATAAAAGTCGTAGTTAAACTATCGTCCTTATTTCTAATAATTTTTAAATTACCATCGGCATCAATACACAAGATTCTCCAAAGATAGCTATCACCTGGTATTTGAATATAATTATTAACTGTTGCTCCTGCATCTCCTACAAATCTATGAGACCCATCTTCATTCTCTACAAAGCTCTCATCATCTCCAACTACACTCTCTATAAAATCACCACCACTGATTTCTTTTTGCGTAATAGCAACCTTTCCTTCAATAGTCAACGTTTCAGTCAAAAGACTATAAGCAGTTGCCATAAACAAAAAAAGAAAAGAAAAAGCAACTAAGAAAACAATTGCCATCTTCTTCTTATGCTTTCTCTTCCTCATAACAACACCCCCTACTAAATAATCTCTTGCGAAGTATCTTTCAAAGTATATCGATACATATAATGGTCTTTAATAATGACAAAATAACTTATTTTAGCCTTTTTCTTTTCATAGAATAATATAGGTATTCTAAGCTCTTCTTCCAAATCAACAAGCTCCCCAATACTTTTAATTTCAAAAATAGTAAACTCTTTAAAATCAATAGCATTATCAATATCTACAATAATAGAACCATAATCCTTTTTTATTCTATGTTTAACACGCTCATATTCTGTAATAGAATAAAGTTGAAGTACTTTTATAACTAATAATATAACAACCCCCACTTCTAAAATACCTAAAAAAACTAATCCAAAAATAACAATAAAACTTGGAGCACTCATATTATCTATTTCTAATTTACTAGAATCAGAATAATTACGTTTATAATCAGTAGTAATCTTAAAAACTTCTTGATCTAATGGAATAGAAAGTTTTAATTGATTATTCTTCTTCTCACCATTAAGATATTCATAATTAATATCTATCACAACATCTACAGAAGCATCTACCTTTAAATGATAAGTATTTTTAAAAGCATCCAAATCATTCTGATATTGAGCATATGGAATAATAACCTGCTCCTGAAGTGCTAAATTTTTTCCAACTTTTTCTTGTGTATCTACATATTTTAAAGGATAAAGTTTACTCCAAATTTCTGAATCACTACCATCCTCATTATGATAAATAGCAGAAAGTTTAGCATAAATTGTATAATTGTAATTAACAGTAGAATTAGAACTAAAATCTACTAGTTGCTTAAAATTAACTGCAATAGAATCCACCATAGAAGAAATATATGATTGATTCATTCCCAAAGATGTATCTGTAATAAAACTATTATTAAATAAATAAACCTGATAATTAATATTGTTACTATAACTAGCTGTAGTCACCTTCTTAGTAATCGTAGGATTTAAAATATGAGAAGAAAGTAAAATGAGAAGAAAAAGCACCATAATAACGATAACAGAAATAAAAAAATATATTAATGGTATTTTTCTAACTAAAGATTTTATCATTTTACTCACCTACTTCTACCTCTACTTCTTTTTCAGGATATAAAAACTCACTAAGCCAAACACTCGGATAACCTATCTTAGGAATTGAAAAAATTACTTTTCCCATAATCTGATCCAAATACACTGGCTTAGAATCTTTACTTTTATTATTATCACCTTTTAAAATATAGACCTTTTCACCATCTTCTTTATAACAATCTATAATACGGTGAACAACAACAGTACCATTATATTGATATTGTATAATATCTCCTTCTTTTAACTTTCTCTTTTCACTATCTGTTTTTAACTTTTCAATAACCACTGCATCACCTCTAGTAAACTTAGGCTTCATACTAAAAGTAAGTATCGCTACTGGTTGATATTTAAAAACACCCGCAACAAACAAACCAAAAAATAGAATTAAACAACAAGTAAAAGCATAAAGAAAAGAATTTTTCTTATCCGTCCGCCTACTATAGATTCTCTTCACTTTCCATAAATACTCATTTTGAACAAAAGAATATATAACTCCACTCAAAAGCAATTGTAACAAAAGACTATAAAACCAATCCAAATCAACAACCACTGGTACATAATATCTAGAAATTAACATTGGTATAAAATAAGCATAAACTGTACTACGAATACCAACAAAAGCTAAATATGTAAGTAAAATATTCTCTATAACAATTGGTAAAAATATAGAAACAAACTGTGAAAAGAACTCTTTATTGGTTTGAAAAGTAAAAAAAGTAGAACTAAACAATTCACAAGCTATAAATACTACTGTAATAAAAACACAAGCTATTTTACTCTTATGAAAGAAAACGAATCTTTCTCGAATTTCCTCACGAAACAATAACGGAAAAATAAATAAAAATGTATTAGATAAAACACCTACTATACTAGTGTCATAAGCATTATAAACAAAACCTACTACAACACCTAATAAATAATATAGAATAAAATAACTAATTGTAATAATTAAAACAGTTTGCATTAAATCTTTATGATAATTACGAATTAATTTCTTTTCTTTAAAAAAGAAATAAGAAACAAGAAACAAAAATCCATAAAGAATAAAATCTAAAATAGGATAATTTTTGCCTAACAAAAAGAAAAAAAACCAAATACCAAAAAAAAGAAAGAAAATAAAATAACTAACTTGTTTTTTTGTAACATTTAAACTCATAAGACATCACCCATAAAAAAGTAAAAAGAAGGGAGCCGCAACCCCCTTTTAACTAATTCATATCATCTTGAGTAGTATCTTGTTCGTAATTAAAAGTTATAGTAGCTGCTTTTTCTTTTGTAGTAGGAACAGAAGTTGCATCCTCACTCCATTGAACCATAACTGCATATTGAGCTTTTTCTCCAGGTGCTAAATAACCTTCTTCTGCAGCTGTACTTCCTTCTGCGTTGTAATTTAAAACATAAGTTACATCTGTTGGCTCTTGAGAATTAACAGTATCAAAGTTTGGTTGTTCTGTTAATACTGCAGGAATAGATCCCTTGTTTTCAATAGTAACAATGTATCCTACACCAGCTCCAGGCATCGGTAATGCAGCATTAAATGTTGCTGAAGTAGCATCAAATGTTGGATTTTCTGGACTAGTAAATGTAGAATCCATATTTTGTCCACCATTGATTGAAGTAGCTTCAATACCAGTAATTTGAACATTCCAATCTGCAGTAATTTTACTATTACCATTAATAGTTAAATCTTGACTTAATAGGGCATAGCCAACAGCCATAAATGCAACTATAACAGCTAAAGCAACTATAACTCTCTTTTTTCTTTTTTGCATTTAAAATTCCTCCTATCTTATTAAAAAAATATCACAAATTTAAAAAAATGTAAACTAATTTCGACAATTTTTGACAAAAAAAAGAAAAGAAAAAAGAGCTTAAATTGTCATTAATTCTTGTTCCTTTTCTTTTAACATTTCATCAATCTTTTTGTTATAAGTTTGTACCAACTCTTGAACTTCTTTTTCCATTCCTTTTTCAGCATCTTCAGGTAATTCTTCTGCTTCTACCATTTCTAAAGCCTCATGACGATTATTGCGAACTGACACTTTAGCATCTTCTGCAATCGCTTTTACTTGCTTAGTAAGTTCGCGGCGCCTTTCTTCGGTAAGAGCTGGAACAACAATACGAATTGTCTCACCATCATTATTAGGTGTATACCCTAGATTAGCAGCAAGGATAGCCTTTTCTATTGCACCTAAACAACTTCTATCGAACGGTTTAATTAAAAGTTGAGTTGCCTCTGGCACTGATATCGTTGCTAATTGTTTAAGCGGAGTCATACTTCCATAATATTCAACCATAACTCCATCTAAGCTAGAAGGGTTAGCTCTACCTGCTCTAACAGATGCAAAGCGTTTCTCTAAGTTTCTTAAAGTATTCTCCATACTTTCTTTTGTTAATTTGATAATATCATTATCCATTAAATTCATCTCTCCTTGTTATAATTATAATATAAAGTGAATTGAAAAGAAAGAAAAAAGTAGAAATTAATCTACTTTTAAGACTCAACTACTAATTCAGAAGAAACAAATACATAAGAACCATCTTCATTAGAAAAAGTCAATTTATATAAACTACCTTTGGCAACATTATTATCACTTTCTATTGGGAATGTTGTATTAGAATCTAGCTCCAACCCTTCCACCTTTTGTGTTTTATTATAATCTTTATAATAATCAGTTGCACTAGCTCCACCAGCAAATAAAACCCTAACATATAATTCTATTGACTGATTATTTTTTAAAGCCCTAACAACTTTCTTTAAATTAGTAGGTCCACAAGTACCTCCACATGCTGGAGGAGTGTTAATAACATATTTTTGATTAGCACTATCATATTCAAATATTGGACAAGAATTAATAGTTCTATGAGTAAAAGAATAGTTCTTTCCAAAAGTATTTCTAATCTTAGTCTCTAACTCACTAGCTGTAAAAGCATCCCCAATCTGAGAAAAAGGATATTCTATACCCTGTGCTTGTTTTTCTCTATAAATTTGTGATAAAGCAATATCAAAAACTAAATCATTAGAAAGATCACTAGCTAAAACTTTCTTATCTTGATAGTAATTATTTACTCCACAATAAGAAGTTAAACCATTTGAAATATTAGTAAATAAAGTTTGAATCTCTTCACTATTTACATCAACTTCAACTAATTCATCTTGAGCTTCTTCACTAGCCTCATCTTTTTTATTATCTTTATTCTTCTCTTCTACTTCTTCTTTAGCAATAAATTTGTCATAAACAATATACCCTGATGTAGCTACCAAAGCTAATACTAAAATAACAACCAAAACAATAAGTCCCCTATTTTTCTTGTTCTCATTCATAAATATGCTCTCCTTATATAATATAAAATACCACATAATAAAAACAAATAAAATAAGGAATCAAAAAAAAGATGTCCAATTAGACATCTTATGCATATTCTGAAATTAAATTTAAATATTCATTTTCTAATTGCTCTGTAGTTTCTTGATTAATAGTAGAATCCTCATGAACCAAATAATCCACTTGATCTAAAACTTTTCCATTACGAATTACATAAACAACAGGTAAAGAAGTATTTTCCGTAATATTTAATAGTTTAGCCACTTCTTTGTACTTTTTACTCTTTTTATGTTTGACATTTTCTGGATTAAAGTAATAAGCCTTTTCAACGTTTTCTTTCTCTAGCACACCATTCAACACTTTAGCACCATAAGTAGACCATTCACAATCCGAATTCCCTAGAAACAAAATACCAGATTGATTATCAAATAATGCCAAAATATCATCTACATCAGCATAATGAAAAGGATTATTTTTACTAATAGAATACTCATTAGCAAACTTTTCCGCATCACTCAACTCTTCTGTCTTTTTAAGAGAACATCCACTAATAAGAAACAAAAAACTACAAAATACAATTAAAATTACTACTTTTTTCATGACTACTCCTTAATGGAATTATGCTCCTTGAATTTGACTCATAACTTCATCAGCAAAGTTTTCTTGTTTCTTTTCAATTCCTTCTCCTACACCGTAACGAACCATAGAAACAATTTCTCCACCATTTGACTTAACATAGTTTAATACATTAGTATTAGAATCTTTAATAAAAGCTTGTTCTTCTAAACAAATTTCTTTATAAAATTTATTAAGTCTACCAGTAACCATTTTCTCAGCTATATCTGCAGGTTTACCTTCAGCCATAACTTGTTCTTTAATAACGTGAGATTCTCTTTCAACTAATTCTGCTGGAACTTCATCACGTCTTACAGCTGTTGGATTCATAGCAGCAACATGCATAGCTACATCTTTAGCAACTTCATCTGTTGTATTATCTAACACAACAACTGCAGTAATCTTTCCTCCCATATGTGAATATACACCAAAAACTTGACTATCAGTCTTTTCAATTCTTTCAAATCTTCTAAAACTAATTTTTTCACCAATTTTAGCAACGAAATTAACGATTGTTTCTTCTACTGTTTCACTACCACCATCGATAGTTAATTTATTAGCCTCTTCCATTGTTTTAACATCATTATGTAATAAAGTTTTTATTAAAGATGAAACTAAACCCTTAAAATCTTCATTTTGAGCAACGAAATCAGTTTCACAATTAACTTCTAATAAAACAGCTACATTTCCATCAACTTGTGCCTCAGTTAATCCTTCAGCAGCAATTCTACTTTCTTTCTTTGCAGCTTTACTAATACCTTTTTCTCTTAACCAATCAATGGCATTTTCCATATTTCCATCTGTAGCTTCTAATGCCTTTTTACAATCAAGCATACCAGCTCCAGTTCTTTCTCTTAATTCCTTAACATCACTTGCTTTAATCATCTTAATCCTCCTCTTTTTTATACAATAAAAGGGAAAGTACCATCCACCCTCCCAATATTAGTTTATCACAATTATTTAGATAAAACTTCAATTAATTCAGCTTTTTTCATAGCAGAATAACCTTTAACACCAGCTTCTTTTGCTTTAGCTTTTAAATCAGCTAATGTCATAGAAGAATAATCAACTTCTTCTTTTTCTTCTTCTTTTACTTCAACTTCTTCTGTTTTAACTTCTTGCTTTACTTCAACTTTTTCTTCTTTCACTTCTGCTTTTTTAGCTTTCTTTTCTGATTTTGCTTTATCATCATCATTAATATAATCAATTATTTCATTACCATTAACTTCAGCAATAGCATTAGTTAATACACCAAGTAACAATTTAACTGCACGAACTGCGTCATCATTACCAGGAATAACATAATCAACTAAATCAGGATCACAGTTAGTATCTACAATACCAAATACTGGAATACCTAAAATACGAGCTTCTTTAATTGCGTTTTCTTCTTTACGAGGATCAACAATTACTAATGCTTGAGGTAATCTCTTCATCTCACGAATACCTCTTAAGTTTTTATCTAATTTAGCATATTCTTTTTTGATTTGGATAACTTCTTTCTTTGGTAATAAATCAAATGTACCGTCAGCTTCCATTTTATCAATATCGTCCATTCTCTTAATTCTTGAACGAATAGTCTTAAAGTTAGTTAAAGTACCACCTAACCATCTTTCATTAACGAAATACATGTTAGTTCTAACAGCACATTCTTCAGCTGCTTCTTGAGCTTGTTTCTTAGTTCCTACAAATAAAACTTTTCCCCCAGCTTCAGCAATACCTTTCATTGCTTCATATGCTTCTTCTAACTTTTTAACAGTTTTTTGTAAATCGATAATATAAATATCATCTCTTGTAGTATAGATGAATTCCTTCATTTTAGGATTCCATCTTCTTCTTTGATGTCCAAAATGAACACCAGCTTCTAATAAATAATTCATTGATACTATAGCCATAAATATAATTCTCCTTTTCGTTTTATCTTCTATTAGTTTCTAATATTTACCACCCTAAGGCACTAGATAAATAAATTCGCTAATATGTTTATTTTATTTAGTTAATGCAGCAACTAATTCTGCTTTTTTCATTGTAGAATATCCTTCTACTTTAGCATTCTTAGCAGCTTCTTTTAATTCAGCAACTGTCATTTTAGAATAATCAACAGCTTCCTTTGTTTCTTCTTTCTTTTCTACCTTTTTTTCTTCTTTTGCTTCTTTAACTTCACCCTTACCAGCAGTTACAGTAACTTCATGTCCAATAACTTCTTCTTGACGAGTAACCTTTCCTGCTTTTCCATCACGAGCGATTTTTACAAATTCACTAAACATTTTTGGATCATTAATAGCGATTTCAGATAACATTTTACGGTTAACTTCAACACCAGCTTTAGTTAAACCTTCAATAAATCTAGAATAACTAATATCGTTTTGACGACATGCAGCATTAATTCTAGTAATCCATAATTTTCTGAATTCTCTCTTTCTTTGTTTTCTGTCTCTAAATGCATATTGTCCAGAATGCATTAATTGTTCTTTTGCTGACTTATAAAGTCTATGTTTACTACCAAAGTAACCTTTAGCTTGTTTTAATACTTTTTTATGACGAGCCTTTGTAACTGCTCCATTCTTTACTCTTGCCATGTTTCTTCCTCCTTCAAATTATTACATAAAATTAAATTACATTCTTTAATCTGTTTTGATCTGCTTTACTTAAGTTAGATCCTTTTCTATTCTTTCTATTAACACTTGTAGATTTTGCTCCAGTGTTATGACGACTTCCTGGACGTCCAATTTTATAATCATTCTTACGTGCTTTAACAACTTTTGCTGTTCCTTTATGTGTTTTAATTTTTGGCATAACTTTTCCTCCTACTATTTATTTTTCTTTGGAACCAATAACATAGTCATGGTTCTACCGTCTAATTTGGGACTTTGTTCTATATCCGCAATTTCTGTAACGCGAGATGCAAATTGTTCTAAAACTTCTCGACCTAATTCCGTATGAGCCATCTGACGTCCTTTAAAACGAACAGTTAACTTAATACGATCACCCTTTTCAAGATATTTAGTAGCATTTCTAAGCTTAGTTTCGAAATCTCCAACATCAATAACAGGTGATAAACGATACTCTTTTAACTCAGACATATTAGCTTTTTGTCTCTTTAATGCCTCTTTTTCTTTCTTACGTTTTTCATAACGATATTTGTTATAATCCATCACTTTACATACTGGTGGATTAGCATTAGGACTCATTAAAACTAAATCTAAATTAGCATAACTAGCCAAAGTAAGTGCATCTTGAATAGATTTAACTCCAACTTGTTCCCCATTAGGACCAATAACTAATACTTCACGAGCCTTAATTTGATCGTTAATAGGTTGATTTCCCTTATTATTTGCTATAATTAACACCTCCATATATTACAAGAAAAAGAAAAGTGGATATAAAATTATATCCACTTCAAACCAAAACGTAACAAAAAATAAATTTTGTTCCTAGGCTTTTGACCCATCGCTAGTTGCAATCAGGTGGATATAAATCTCTTTCCTTTTTTCTCGACTAGTAATAGTTTATGCGAAAACTATTGTTTTGTCAACATTTTTTTATCTTTTTGACATCTTTTTTTGATATGAATCACGATTTATTTCGTAAGTATGCATATCATTAAGCTTACCATAAGCATAATAAGCTTCTGGTCGAACTCCTATTTCGTGATATCCAACTGCTTCATGTAGTTTCTTTGATGGTAAATTAAATTCAAATACATTACTAACTAAAGAATGATAAGGTCCATTGCTAAATTGCTCATCAAGAAACAACTGCATTGCTTCTGTTCCATATCCTTTATTCTGCTCACTTCTATCACCAATCATAACTTCTAAGTCAGCAGTCTTATTATACAAGTCTTTTCTAAATAAATTAATATAACCAATAATATTACCATCTTTTTCTATTACATAATCAACAGATTCTAATTGCTTTTTAGCACGATAATCATTCCAATTTGTCTTATATTCACCAAGAGGAATAGATACACTAGGATCATTTAAGAAACTAGCCATACGAGGAATATATTCTTCTTGACCAGCATATTTAGAAAGAACTATACGATTTCCTTTTAAAGTTTTTTCTAAATTAGCTTCATCAACAGCAATTCCTTGAATAGAACAAACATCGTTCGAAAAACTTAATTGGGTAGGAAAATGCTTTGTCCCATATAAAGGCTTAGTACATTGAAATGAAATCGTACTATATAAATCATCCCCCATACGAGAAGCCTGTTTTCTCTCACTCATAAACTGTAACTGTGAATTAGAACAAATATCTAAAGCTTGCTTATTAAATGCAGGAACATCAACAACAATACTATGTAAATTCATAATATCAAAAGCATACTCTAACATTAAATCAGCAGCTTGTGCACCTTTAAAAACTTGAGAATCATAATCAATTTCTGGACTCATTTTAATCCACATATGACTTCTTTGATTCATAGCCTGCGTATCAGCAAAACCTGTTAAACCAAGAAATTGATTTGTATTTTTGTCAACAACAGCAAATACATTCTTAACAGCCATATCATTTAACTCATTACGAGCATCTTCTACACTCACTATTTTTTCTCGTTTATAGCCTTCAAAAACAACATTAGAATCATTCACCCATCCCATATATTGTTCTGCATCATCTAAATTAATAGATGCTAAATATATATCTTTTCCTTCTATTTTCTTATAGTAGCCCATAAATACCCCCCTCAATTTATGTAGGTAGATTATACCATAAATCATCAATTTTGTCAATCACTTTACACTGATAGATAGTGTAAAATGGTTTGGGGATTGCATACAAAAAGAGAAATCTCTGCTAAAAT